>BNJV01001103.1_pt1 | contig 44934 bp, 64 predicted proteins | sample 8540591 | NCBI WGS metagenome assembly BNJV01 (sample SAMD00202457, study PRJDB9452) | human saliva metagenome | host: Homo sapiens
TTATTACGTATTGCTAAGAATTATATTTCATCGGAAAAGTCTGGAACACGCAGCCACGTGCTGAAATAGACCTATTCTGAACAGGATGTCCAAAACGCCCGTTACCTATACCTGCACAGTGTGGTCATCTGTTAGAGCAGGCTCTTCCCAAGTCATGCGCCCATAAACACTTCAAAACTCTTACCACCTTCTTTTCTTAGCGGCAATTGCACAAGTTCCTCTGGCCAATCTCCTCCAGCTTCCCACCATATGGCGTAGCCTCAATTCTTCTCATATTCAATGCAGACAAATGCCCGGCAGCAGTAACTTGTCTGTAGGACATTCTTCACCAGCTTGAAGAGGGGGAAGGTTACTGATTACATCGCCAACAGTCACGTAATTATCTTTTTGATGTGTTGGAGAAATCAATTCAATCTCACCTAATTTCGAGGCTAGCAATACTAATCGCTTACGTTCGTGGTATACCATAATCGGGACAATAAACCACATTATAGGAGACATAATATCCTTCTGCCTCAAGTGTATTAACGAAGTCTCCTAATACTGATTGAAGCTTAAATGAAGCTATAGCCGGAACATTCTCCATTGTAACGATGTCTGGTTGCACATCTTTAACAAGACGTCCAAATTCATAAAGAAGGCTATTATCTTTATTCTTGTTTTTAAATGCGTATGATCGAAAAAGGCTGACAAGGAGCGCAACCAGCCAAAACTTTTTATTGATTTCTTTGGAATAGAAGGGTATTATGTCCTCTTTTTGAACTGTCCTAATGTCCTTGAAAATAAACTTTTGCTTCGTTATTGGTTTCATAGTGCATACAAACAAGTCCAATCCAAATCAAACCAGCTTTTTATCCTGAGACCTTTTGACTTCATTCCATAGCTCAAATCACCTATTCCGCAAAATAGGGTCAACCCACCTCTATTGGAGTAATTTCCGCGTCGTTTATGTATTTTACTTTTAGGCTATCTATTCTGTGATAAGTTCTCGTTTTTCACATCCTAGCAAATCGGCAATTTTAGCTAACGTCTGTAAGTCCGGCTGATGCATATTGGTACACCATTTACTTACAGTAACAGTTGATACGCCCAATTGTTCTGCTAGCCATTTGCTTGTTCTCTGTTTCTCCACAAGAACCACTTTAAGCCGATTAAAAGAGGCCTTACATTCATCTTTATTTAATTAAAAATCAGATGCAAATATAATAGAAAACAGTGCAATATTACCAAATACTTTATAGAAATATGTCCATAGTTATGGTAGTTGAGCGTTGGTGATCAACTACATAAAGGTATAGAAAAATATCACAACTATAGAGACATTTACCCATTACATTTCAAGTATTTGCAATAAAAAGTTATGATAATATTAAAGTTAGGATAATGATGCCCCATATCCAACATACGGATAATTCTTCCAGCCGTGTATGCCTTCCAAAATATTTCACAACAACCACAGCACGCTCAAAAGGAGACAAGTCTGCCAGCCGCACCCTGCGCTGGGCAAGGGTCGGCTGACAGGACAGGCAGAATACACAAAGTAAAATGAAAGAATTTATCGTTCGCATCAATTACGTTTTTTAGTGGCGAGAAGATGCTCATAAACGAATTGAAATTCCTCTGCGAAAAGGGGATTGATTGCCAAGAAACAATACCCAGAAGTGCCTCCCGTGTGGAGTATTCACTTACACCATTGGGCAAGAAAAGTGCTGCTGATTATCGATGAAATTTCCAGATTCGGAATGGAAAATCTGTGAATCATATTCTAATGGCACTCTCTGCTATATGCATGCCATGCGGAAACAGGTCATTTACCTTCGCCAAGTACTTCTTTTAATGCATTCATCCCTGTTGATGGCGGATGGGAAACCCGAATAAACAGTCATCAAAAAGCATAATTTCCTTGATGCTTTCTTCGGAAAGTCCGACATTCAAGCCTGCTCTGATATGAAACTTCAACTGAGGTAGGGCATTGCCCAAGGCTGTTAACGCTGCAATGGTGGCTATTTGACGATATTTTTCTATCCAAATTTTTCTCTTGAGAAAAATATCTCCATATCCGTATTCGAGTATGAACTGTGTCAATTCAGGAGCAAAACCATCGTAAGTGCTTTTGCAGTTGCTCCACCATTCCTGGAGCTATCGCCGACAATTGCTGTTTTTCCTAACTGCAATCGGTCTTGGGCGTTTTTTTCTTTCTTCAAAAACCCTCATTGTCAGAAACACCATGCTGGTTTCGTTCCTGCAAGACTTCTTTTTAATGCATTCATCCCTGTTGATGGCTGAAGGGAATCCGGCATAAACAGACATTTGTAAAACAACCTCTTTCAGCTCATCGACAGAGTTTCCTGTATTGAGCGCTCCGTTGAGATGAACCTTCAGTTGCGGTCGGGCATTGCCCAAGGCTGTAAGTGCAGCGACTACCGCAATTTCTTTTCGATTTCAAATCCAATCCGTCACGAGAATAAATATCTCCAAACGAATACTCTATAATGAATCTTCCCTAAATCGGGAGAAATCTCTTTGAGACTTTCAATTACTTTCTTGCCAGCCTCATCATCAATTTCTTTAAGCTTTTTCCCAGCCTCTATTAAAAACGTTCTGACTCCATATTTCTTTTCTTTTTATTTGTGCTGTTGCACATACTGAAATAAATAAAAACAAAATACCAATTATCGGTTTTTAACTTTTTTTGGAGCAAAGATAATTCGGCAAGAATGCATTCGGATAGGATTTTTTTCTCCTTTATTTGGGTGCTTTTTAAGACTTTTTTTAGATATTTCTTTTTGGAAAGCAGTCGGTGAGAAAGATGTTTTCTGTCGGAATAATTTTTGCAAAATAAGAGTTGTCTTCAAATCCTAATTTAAAAAGCGATTTCATTGATGTTCAGAGAGGTGTATAACAATAATCTTTTTGGCTTCGGTTATTTTCATATCCAACTGCAACTGCTTAGCTGAAAGCCCCTGTTTGCACTTTGCATAATTCACTGAGTGTCTCAGGAGTTGTTTTCAATCGTTCGGCATAGGCTGTTATGGGTAGATCCGTATGGATATTTTTCCATAAGTAGTTTTTTTGTACTTAAAAATCAAGGTGTCCTGACTCCTATAAATAGTTCTCCTTTCTTAAGCAAAGAAATAAAAATAGGAAATGGCTATCTCCTGCTTTTTGCTTATCCTCTTCCACAAGCATTTTTCTTCAAAAACAGTCTCCACAAAAGAGATTTTCTCTTTGTCAATATCCTGATAGGGAGTAGAAAAAAATCAATATTATACTGTTGAGCAAAAGAAGTTTCCATCAAGATGAAATAACCTTGTGTCTCAGCAGAATATTCCCAGTTATGAATTTGTCGAGGATTTATGGTAAAAATTCGCTGAGGGCAAATTTCGTATTCTTCAAAATCAATAACATTAAGTCCTTTTTCCTTGAGTAAACCAAACGATTGAATAAAAAAATTGTGTCTGTGCGGCCATTCAATATCTGGGTCTGGTGTCTCTTCAAAAATGCCGATATAATGCTGTACTGGTTCGATACTATCTAATATGTCACTAATTTTATAGATTTTCACTTGAGTTACTATTGCGATATATAATTCTATGTTGTTTTCATTTCCGCAAAGTTACTCATTCATAGTGAGAAAGTCGAATAAACCAGCAGGAAAACGCTTCTTGCGAAGCATAAAAACGTCGCAAGAGGCGTCTTTGATAATCAAGGTAAATAAAACAGAGCATATTCCACCTGTCTGCGTTTAACTAATCCACTCAAAACTTTTCTCTTGTATCGGCAAAAGGAAACGTACTCCCGATAAATATTTCTGTCTCCTGCTTCTATCTTTCGCAGCAGCCTACTCTTGGTGTGCTTGCCATAACCGAGCAGTCGCCCCACGCCCACGTTATAGGCAAGTAGACTGAGTAACAGCGCATCCTTACCATAGCCCTTGAAGTGCTCAAAGCATTTCCATAGGTCGGCACGGAGCAGAGAGTCTGCTTGCCGTTCTGTCATATCCGCTGTGAAATGCTCTCCTGGTTGCAGCTGATGCCCATAGCCAACATACGGATAATTCTTCCAGCCGTGCATGCCCTCAAAAGTATTTTACTACAACTACTGCACGCCTCAGCAGTGGCAGTCTGCCAGCCGCACCCTGCGCTGGGCAAGGGTCGGCTGACAGAACAGGCAGAATACACAAAGTAAAAATGAAAGAATTTATCGTTCGCATCCATTATATTCTTAGTGGCGAGAAGATGCAGGCTTATCCTTGCCCTCTTCCCGCTCGTTGTTAAAACTAAAGGTCAGCTGCTGAACCCCTGCCGAAAGTTATCCTCCACATATACATCAATCGTCTGGCGGTCAGATGACAGCGAGGTGTAGTACAAGCGGAACACATCTTTTCGTCAGCGGATAGCGGTCGTTAGGCTTGAAGACAGTACCATTATCATTTCTTAGCAAAGCCTTTGCCGTCAGACTGGAAATAACGTATCGTATAGCGAGTGTCGGCAAACTCACCATCTCGTTTGAGCGTGCAGCGTATTTCAGCCGTCTGTCCCTTTATGATGTCCTTCTGAACCGGCATCGTCTCCACCGTAAACGGATAAGACTGCTGAACATCCAAATCCCTATCACAAGCAGATAGGCAAAACACGGCAAGGGTCAGCATTCCCATTACCCAAATCGTATTCAATATCTTTTTCATCTTTTCTTCTACTTAAAAGTTAAACCTTAGTCCTGCAGAAACAGCCGGACGGAAACGATGCACATCCGTTCCAAAGAGGAAACGTCCCTGCGCCTTTACAAGAAAGAGAACCCTGTCCGTTAGGAACACTTCCACCGAGCCATGCACGGCACCGCCATAGACAAAGCGGGAGCGGTCGAGCAGTGTTGCCCCATCGGGCAGCAACTTTTTGTCCTCGTTCAGTTGCTCATAGCCACCCAAAGCAGATATGCCGCCATAAAGAAACACGTTCTTACCTCTGTCGGAAAGAACAGGGTGCATATAGCCCACCTGCAAGAGTGCATCCTTGAGTTTTACGTTATAACTTCTGTACGGCATATTCTGCTGTTCATACTCTGCCATAACAAAGGTATAGTTCTCACGACCCAGATATCGGGTGAGTGATGCTCCCATGCCAAAATTGTCAGCTGCAAGGAACTTTTCACCCTTGATAAGCGGAACACTCCCTACGACCTCTATGCCCCTTTGCTTGGGTATCAGTCGCTGTGCCTGCGATGGCAAGCTAAAAGCCATTGCCACCGCTGCACAAACCGATAAAATGATTTTCTTCTTCATAATGTCTACCATTTCAGTTTGAGGTTATCAATCTTCTTTGCCAGCTGCAGGTCTTCTGCCGTCAAATGAAAGGTCAGTGTACGACCGCCATTTCTCTCATAGAGCGTCACTTCAAGCTGCTTGTCTTCTGCAAGAGAAAACTGCTCGAGCGCAAACACAGTGTGTTCACTACCCATACCACGCACCTGCATCACCTGATGATAGGCACGAAGTGGCTGCAACACCTGCTCTTGTATGGCGGTGCGCTTTGCCATCTTCTTATCAACCACCTTAAATGTGATAAAATCCACTGAGTACGGCATATTTGTGCCGTTTTCCATACGAGTGTGGAAATACAGCAAGCCATTATGGGCATACAAGCCACGAAGCAGGAACTTCATGCCGAAACTGCTGTGCACCGATGTGCTTTGATGGTACGCTCTGTCATTCTGATAGATAGTCTGCATCATCAGCTTTTACTAATACGGGCGACTCGTTGCCAAGTTCCTTTGAAAGTAAATGTCAGAGCGATTGCTTGGCAGTCGTCCGTCCGTTGGTGACAGAAAGTCCTTTCATCTCAATGCTGAGCTTTCTCCGGCTCATCAGCATACTTTTACGTTGAAAGCATAGAAAGAGCCGTCCTCACAGATGACACTCATATTGGTTTCCGTTTCAAAGTCCTTCACTGAAGCCTTTACACGTAGTACGTTCTCGGCATCCTCCGCCTTTCCCTGCGATGATATTCTGTGAACCCCTAAGTCTACATAGCGAATGGCAGAAGGGAAGATAAGATGCACGGTCTTGTCAAAGGTAACGTCAAGACCATACGGCAGTACGACACGTCCTGTTGGTATGGCACGGCTCATACCTTGAAAAAGCTCTCCCGAAGTAAGAGGACGGCTTGGTGTCAGACCATCATTGTTTTTTTCTGTGCTGTGGTTGTTGCTCCACCAAGGTAAGCATTGGAAAAGCACACTAATTTGACCCACCCTGGCAAGTATTTTAGACCCAGTAAGGTTAAAATAATGAGACCCACCTCACCAAAATAAGAATGACCCTTTGAAACGCTAGTTTTTAGGGTCATTTTGTAGATTTTTAATGTTACTGCCCCTAGCCGGCATTAAAAACATAAAACTATTATTTATATGACAAAATTAAAGAATTTATTGCGCTGTTACGCATCTGGTATGGGAATAAGAAGTATTTCTAGTACTTTCCATATATCTCGTAACACCTCCGCAAGTATGTCCGTAAATTCCAAAGAAAGTGAGCTTGTCCATGGAGCAAATTCTGTCGCTTTCAGATGATAAGCTGGCGGACTTGTTTTCAGATGGGCATTCTCGTAACCGTCCGCCTTCTGCTCGCAAGTTGGAGTTAGAGGCACTTGTTCCTGATTATGTGAAAACGGCTTAGCAAGAAGGGTGTTTCTATCTTATCTCTTACACGGAGTATCTCAAAACTCATCCTAATGGTTACCAGTATTCTACTTTTCAAACACGCAATCCATGCCTACAGATGTCAAACACGAGCCGTAGGACATGCTAGAGCACCTTGCTGGCGATCAGATGTATATTGATTATGCAGGTGATAAGCTAGAGATAGTCGAAGAACAGACGGGTGAGGGTGCGGAAGGTAGAGGTTTTTGTGACTACCCTTCCATGCAGTCATTACACCCTATTGCGAGGCAGTGTGGTCGCAGAAGAAGGAAGACCTTATCGTTGCTTGCGAGAATGCTCTTCATTTCTTTTTGGTGGTGTACCCAAGGCTGTTGTGCCTGGACAACTTAAAATCAGCCGTTATCCGCAGTGATCGTAATGAGCCTGTTATCAATGACGACTTCGCTGCTATGGCTGAATTTTTATGACATGGCTGTTTATCCAGCTAGGGTGCGCCGTCCCAGGACAAGGCACTGGTTGAGAATGCTGTAAAGCTAATGTATCGGTCGGTATATGTAGATATTGAAGGGCAAATTTTCCATAATCTAGAATCACTTAATGTTGCTATACGCACATCTTTAGAAGCATTTAACAGCCGTAGATTGAGTGGGCGTAAGGAATCCCGTCAAGAACTATTTGAGAAATGGAAAAAGATTTTTCTTCGTCCTCTTCCTACCGCTCGCTATCAGATGAAGTCTAGAAAGTCTGCTACTGTCATGGCTAATAGCTTCGTTATGCTAAGAAAGCATAGTTATAGTGTTCCAACAGAGTATATCGATACGGCAAAGTATGGAGCTTATTTACGATAATGACAATGTTCAAATCTACTATGGGTTAAAGTTAGTTACCATCCATCAGCGAGATGATACTCTATACCTACTCACGAAAGATGCACATAATCTTCCTGGTCATCATGGTAGCTTTGAAAAGGATTTGGAGGAAATATATCAACGGGCAGGGGCAAATAGACAACATCCTTCTGCTTTATCTCAAGGAAGTCGCTACGCAGATGAAATATCCACCAAAAGCCTTCCGCTCTTGCCGTGGTATCATGTCGCTGGAGAAGAAGTATGGCATGGCTCGTCTAGTAGCAGCTTGTAACTGTGCCTCGGAAGGACGACGCTATGGCTATAATGAGATAAAGGATATACTACAGAAGGGTGATGATGCTCCCTATATATCTATGGATGAAGATAATATGGAGCTATCTCCTGAATATAAACCAAAAACTCATAAGAACATACGAGGCAAGGATTATTTCTCAAAAGCAATTATCCAATAATAGCAAACAATTAAAGTAAACAACTATGGAACTAAATAATAATAAGACAGCACCTATTGTGCAAGAAAATGGATAAGAATCAGTTATCTCTTGATTTAATGCATAGAATGAGGCTTACGGGTATGGCAACTGCCTTTGAAGAAAGTCTAACAACTACAATTGCAGATACGATGACACCAGATGCCTTTTTTTATCTTGGCTCTTATCTCGAGAATGGGACTATCGTTCTGCAGCAGCCATTGAAAGACTCATAAAATCAGCAGGGGTTTTAGATATAAAACCTATCCTGAGCAAATAGATTATAATATCAATCACAACCTTAGCCAAAAACAAAATGGAAGAATACTCTCACTTGATTTTATCAAGCAAGGACGCAATATATTTATTACTGGTTCATCAGGAACTGGTAAAAGTTTTTATCGCTACAGCTATAGGCTATCATGCTTGTAAAAAAATGGTATTAGAACGATGTATGCTAACATGTCAAAGCTGCTGGGGACACTTAAGGTTGCCAAGAACAAAGGAACGTTAGAAACAGAGCTAAAGAAGATAGAGCGATGTCGCTTGTTAATCCTCGATGATGCCTTCCTTGTACCTGTAGATGCAAAAAGAGCGTCCTATATTACTTGATATTATAGAAGATAGCATGAAAAGGAAGTCGATTATCATATCTTCTCAACTTCCTGTAGACAACTGGTAGATGCAATAGGCGACCCTACCGTGGCAGATGCTGTACTAGATAGAATTGTGCATACCTCATATCAAATAGAACTAACTGGAGAAGTCTTAGAAAGATAAAAAGCAAAGAATATTTCCCAAGTAATGGCGAAATAAAATGACCCACCCGACCAGGGCATTTAGTGGGTCAATAATAAATCGTTTTACTGGGTCTAAAATACTTTGACAGGGTGGGTCAAATTAGTGTGGCTTTTTCCAGCAATAATTTACGCATACTCTATATGTACTCTGTATGTACTCTTGGCTACATTTTTATTTTGCCTTGAAAATGTGTCAGCCTGATTGTAGCCTTTTTAGAGCATTTTTGGGAGTTTCTGCCCCTCCGTGCATACTCTGAAAAATTAGGATGGTGTAAAAGAAAAGTATCATAACTACTTGTAGCTATGATACTTACGTTTCTCTAGGTTTCTCTCTGATATTCATTTCAGAGTACCTAAAGCAGAGAGAGGGATTCGAACCCCGGTGCCTCTCAGCACGACGGTTTTCAAGACCGTTGTAATCGACCACTCTACCATCTCTCCAATGGTTAGTAACCAAATGCTTTATTGTAAAAGCGATGCAAAGGTAATAACTATTTTTGAGATAACCAAATGTTTTGAAAAACTTTTTGAAGTTTCTTTAATTTGTTTTCTAAGAATAGAATTCTGTGGTTTATGATTATGTCCGATGAGATACTTATGGTATCCTTATAATCTTTCTAATTCTTCAATACTTTTCTCCACTTTATTGAGTTTCTGTTTACCAAAGCTATAGCTAAGGCGTAGGATGATTTTACGACTTTCTCCATATCCCCATGACGAGAGATTTAGGGCATCTTTCACTCCATAACTATCCCAATGCTCTGTATGTAAGACGTCGGTCATCAGCATTGAAAAGCCGGACACGACCATCAGACCAACTCTTGTTAAGGCCTAAATCAATGCTCCCCTGTGGACTTACTTACTTCATAACTCCCTCCTTGTCGCTTTGAATAGTATCGTCCGGAGGTTCAAAGTTTATCCCCCAAGGCAGGAGAATGTTACTATTTGCAGAGAAAAAAGAACATGATGGACGCTTATATTCTTGTTTGTAATTCTCATAATTCAACTTATTCACAAAGTAGTAAAAATCCTATATTCGTACTAAAATTCCACCAAGAAGTAAGACGTTTAGAGAAACGTTGCTTCCAGTCCAATTTGTTGTTGTGTTCCAATGTTTTTCGTTGTCATTATAGTCTTGTTGCTCTCAAAAGCGTCCGTAAGTGAAGTGAAATAGTCATTGAGTTTGTTGTAATATAAGTTGAAGGACAAACTTTTTCCGCGTATAGTTCAACGTTATCTTGTTACTAATCTGCGGCTTGAGGAAAGGATTTCCTTTCCAATATGAGAGTTCATCAAAGCAAATATTCAAAGGATTAAGATCTTCATATCGTGGTTTATCCTGCCTTCTACTATATAAAAGGAGCTAATTTATTCTTGTCATTAATAGTATAAGATACAGCCATGTTGGGAATAAACGCAATTCTTTTCTGTTGTTTTCTTCTATTTTATGATTGCCATAAGCGCTTAATTTATTAAAAGGTATACATATATTCTATACGCAAACCAGCACTAAATTCCAATTTATTCCAAGTATGAGTATATTGCGTGTAGCCTTCGATATTATGTTCGTTGTACTCAAATTTATTAGAGCGCTGTAGGTCTATCGTTCCATTTTTCTTGAAAAGAAAGGTGTTGTTACTTTTGATAAGCGAAGTCTTAACACCCACTAGCCACTCACTCTGTGCATTAGGATTACACTTATAATCAGCTAACAAGGCATAAATGTCAATGTCTTTATCCGGTTGAGAATAAAACAAATCTGAACGAATAAGCGTATTTGTTGGTGAAAAATAAGTGTTAGGCTGTTCACATTGGGCTTTACCGTCAAAGTGGGTCCAGTCTGCCGAAAGTGCTAACTGCTTTTTTTCTGAGGGTTGGTATAGATAGTTCGCACTATTACTATATCGAATCGTTTTCTGTTTTAGATAATCGTTGCGAGCTTTTAAGATACAATCCAATACTGATGTCCCTTGATAAACTCCTGTTGTTGTCTCTGTTAAGCCTGGGCCAACAAGCAGGTTCATCGTACTATTCAATGATAATTTGTTCTTCAGATTGGGCTGCTAAGTAAAGTCAAAGCCTGCTGAATATGTATTTCTTTTTATCAGTATCCTTTTGTTTCTGACAAACTTTTATCTCCATTTTGAATTTTCTCATAGCCATAATCCATGGCATGATGCCCTATACTATGATTGTAGTTTAGTCCTAATTGCCATTTGTTTGTGTTATAAGATAATGTGATATCAGAGTTTTGTTTTATGTTTTCCCAATAGGCAATGCTATGTGAAGTAGTTAGGAAAATGCCTGATTTCTCTGTCGTTTTCAGAATGATATTGATAATACCTCCAGCCCCTTCTGTTCCATAATACGCATTTGGATTGGGAGAGATTTCTATCTTAGAGATTCTTGATGAGGGTAGGGTACGCAAGTAAAGCTGACAGCTCTTCACCTTGCAACATAAGTTTCTTTCCATTGACATATGGCAGTTCCTCCGAGTGATGACAGGGAAATGTCGCCCTTATTATTTACAGAAATACCTGGAGAATGCTTCAAAACATCCAGTGCATCTCCTATATCTGTGAGGTAGGTTTGTGCCACATTAATCTGTGTTTTCCCGTTAGACGAACTTATCATTGGTTGAGATTTACGTGCTGTTATGACAACATTTTTCAAGATAATATCGTCTGGTTCTAATTGCAAATCAGAATATCCATATCTTCATGGATAGTAATTTCCCTTTTTATCTCTTTGTAGCCGAGCATCCTTACACATAGAAGGAACGTGCCTTTCCGTGGTTGTAATGAGAACATTCCTTTGCTGTCAGGTGAGTGTTGTTGCTGAAAGAATACTATCTGGTTGGGTAAAAAGCATGACAATTGCAGCTTCGGCTCCTTGGTTATGCTCGTCTACAACTCTTCCATTTACTATGTTTTTGTGCACTCACAGATAAAAGCATAGCCCACCATTAAGCATAGCAATAGTAGGGATTTCAGTGCTTTGTTCCATCTCTTAGGCTTCATCATGTTGTTTATGTGAATCTATGAATATTACGGTTGGCTTGCTTTTATAAAGTCTTTACGCATTTCTTACATCGTGTTCTGCTTAATCTCGAAGCGCATGTATTGTTTTTCTCACCCTGATTTATCGTTGTTTCAAAAATCGTATCCTCATCAAAGTCCGCATTACCCATAAATACTGAGGGATTAGAATACTTCATTTGACTTTTCTTAGGCTCACGAGCTGAAAAGTGAAAAGCACGGACGCTCAGTCTCCTTCTGAATCTTTTTGATATTATTTTCATTTACACCACAGCCAGCCATAATGATGATTCGGTCTCCCACAACATTGTTTAATTGATGGAGTAGGGGAATACCCATCTCTGCAGTAGCCTGTTGTCCTGAGGTTAACACCCTGTTGAAGCCTAATGAAATCACTGATTCTATGTTTTTAAGTGGCTCTTTACAGCGATCAGAATGCCCGATGAAATGTTGTGCTCATACCTGTTGCATGTTCTAATAAGAACCTATTGACGCCGTTATCTACATCACCTTCTGCGGTTAAACAGCCAAATACAACTCCATCTACACCTATTTTACGACACTATCGATATCCATGGCCATGCGTTCCAACTCTCTTTGGGTATAAAGAAAGTCTCCTCCACGATTACGAATAATGACATGCAACTTCGTTTCTCTAAGTAAATCTCTCGCCATTTGAATCTCTCCATACGAAGGGAGTTGTTCCTCCTTCAGGGATTCCCATGCAAAGTTCAACGCGATCTGCGCCAGCTTGTTGAGCAACAATACAGCTTTCAACGCTGTTGGCACAGATCTCAAATTCAAATTTGTTTGTCTCAGATCATGTTTTATGCTTACAATTTACTGCTTGTTTTCACCAATTGTTCGCCTAATCCGATGGTATATCCTTGCGATATGAATACCACTCGATTGAAGGTATCAGCGATAATGAATAATGGTAATTGGTTTTTATTCTGCAGTTTCATTTCTCTTACAATCTCCTTTTGAATGGCTCCATCTTTATCAATGCCGAAGATTGTTTTTCTGAGTAGAGCTTCCAAATTCAGCCTTTTTGGGTTTCAAATTTTCTCTTTTTTCGGCTTCGTTTTGTGAATAACAATACCATTGGTCGTCCCCATTTTTCTAATTTTTCTTTCATCTTCACGATGTCATGTAGTGCATGGTTGGTAGGTTCTTGTCCTACGCCAAGAATGCCTAAAAACATAATATCCTCGTCCGGTTTTGGCTAAGAATTGAAACCTCTTTTCCATCTTTTTCAAACAAATCTTCACTGTTGAAGCTACCAATCACCTTCACACCCTCGGTTTCTTGGCGAATAACAAGGTCTAAAACAGTTGTCTTTCCAGGATTAATCGTGAAGAAACATTTTATGTGCCATCACACTACCATCAGCCATTCTCTGTCCCGAAACCAACATATAGGTTCCTTCATCCAATGTAGCGCCTTTCTTAAAGATGTTTGCCCATGTGGTGCCTCCACCCATATCAACCTGTCCTTCATCAAAGTTCATGAGCCAAAGTACGCCCATTTACAATCTTACTTATCGTGAAATGGGTGTAGTATTTTTGAGGTCATCTAAATATTCTGTTGGCTTATATTTTTAAGACAAGTGTGCCTGTCTTTTGCCACTTGTTCTGTAGCCGAATCGAAGTCAACATCTACCCAATTGCCACCTTTTTATATTGTGGTTTCAGGTAACAGGGTCTATTCGTGCTTCAATTCCAAGGCTTCTTGCTACGTCAACAAAGAAGATATCACGGCTACGAGCATCTGTAACTCGGCTTTCCCACACGCTGATTGGAGTTTGAGGAATCCTCATTGCATGAATGTCTGGATTCATTTTTATATTTTCTTTAATCCAAGTCACGAGCAAAGAAGGATTTTTTCTGAATGCTTCTGCCTCTTTATCAAACACTTTTTGCAAAAGTAGTTCTTGAAAGGTTTCAATATTAACTCGCTTTCAACACGAGGCGAAAAGTTGGTTACTTGGAGCACTCATGTTATCGTCTAATATGTACATTGGCATGTCGCGGAGATCCTTGTCACTGAGTGTACTCAATAGTTCTATGGCACGTTTGCGGTCAGTAGTGTGTTTCTCTACAAACGCTTTAATCGTTCTCCAGTTGCCACGTGCCTTGATAATATAGGGTGTTGCCTCTGGAATAGCATAGTCTTTCATGCTCTCTTGCGTAGGAAAGGTGGCGATATAATTATTGCGAATGGCGTCTTCTTCAGTCAAACGCTTATTGTTTTGCGCCCGTTCTGCTTCTGAAACTTCAGGTATTTTGCACATTTTCTTTTTGGGGAATAATGTCTAAATTGCTATCTTTTCCCGGATGTTTCTCGTCATAAGCAAAGCTTTGATAGTGATGTTTTTATCTTTTCCAAAAGAGGCTTTTGCATAGCCATACTGCCCATTTTTAGATGCCCATACAAAACATATCGCCTTTTCCAGCAGAAAGAAACGTCTGTCCATTCTTATTCGTATATTTTAGAAGCGGCAGTGTAAAACTCTGCATAATTGTAGATTTTGAAGTCTACTCTTGCATCAGAAACAGGCTTGCCTTGTTTGTCAACAACCTTAAAATCAATTCTTCCCGTACTGCCATAATTATCAATGAGATTGATTTCTGTAAAGTTGTTAGTGCGCAACATCACTTCTTCCGGACCTCTATAATCACCAAATGCACGTGTGTGCATCAGCATTGCACGTGATGCTGGAGCATTAAACCAGGCTAAATTCAACACAGGTTCGAGGCTCACATGCACCGAGAAAATACCACTTTCCATCAGCCCACGCCTCGACCCAAGCATGATTATCGTCGGTGTGTGCCCAGCGGGGAGTGTACACTTGGCGTGCAGGTATACCAATAGCACGTAGTGCACTCACGGTGAATGTACTCTCTTCACCACATCGTCCGCGTCCAGTCAGGATAGATTGAAGCGGAGAAGAGGTTCGTGCATCAGAGGGTTCATAGGTTACTTTCTCGTGACACCAGTGGTTAACTTCCAAGATTGCGTCTTTCATCGACTTTCCTTTCACGCGCTCTTTTAATTCATTATAGAAGATAGCGCGCGAGCTATCTAAGGGTTCATTGTTTACACGCATCGGCAAAACAAAGTGCCTGAACAACAACTCTGGAATCTGTTTACCCCATGCAGTCTCTTTTTGTGTGCGGAAAGCAGTCTGTACATTCTTGAGATGATAAGCCTTTGGGATAGTCTGTTGCGTCTGCAATGGGCATGTAAGCATATAGGAACTTCAACGCTTCTTCCTCTTCTGGAGTGGCTTTCTGACCTTTATCTTCCCAATATTTCCAGCCAATGAGGTCCATCTTTTGTTTCCATGCAGCCTCTACTTTTTGCCTGAAAGCGGCATCTTTAATGAAGTGTTGTGCATGCACGGATAGTGAAATGGCAAGCAACAAAAGCGTAAACAGTTTCTTTTTCATAGTTAGGTGTTTAATAATAGGTGTGCTGTCAGGTGTAAAAGCGCCTCACAGTTTAAGTTAATTTCTTTTGCAATATTCGTGAAAAATATCGAAATATGCAAATCTTTTTCAATAATTTCTCGGCTCAAAAGCTAACTTTTAATCCTTAGAATAGCGGAAACAAGTGTGCTCATGGTCGTTGATTATGCCAATGGCTTGTAGGAAACTATAAATGATTATCGTTCCAACATATTTGAAACCACGCTTTTTTAAGTCTTTCGCAACATGGTCACTGAGCGTATTTCTCACGCAGGGATGTTGCTGATGTGAAGCATATTGTTTTGATTTTCCTTTCGTAAAGCTCCATATATAGGGCATCAAATGTGCCGTATTCTTTGCGTACTTGGCAGAATGCACGAGCGTTTTTCGACCATAGCTTTTCACCTTTCGTTCGCTGTGAATCATACCTTCTGTTGACAAAATCTGATCAATATCATCGGTCGAAAACGTGGCAACAACCTTGTAATCGAAGTTTGCAAAACAGGTGCGGAAAATCTCTTTTTTTCTTCAACATCAGTAACCATGACAAACCACGACATGGATTCCATCAGCAAATACATGAAAAGAGAGGCAATCATCGTGTACAGGTACGCCCCATTCTTCGTCATGATATTGTTGTAAGAGGGGTGACTGTTGGCCCAAGCGCAGCGTGTGAGGTCGTGGTTTTGTTGGTTGTTGTTTCATGAATGTTGGTGTTTGAGATGATTTTGTTTTTTAATTTTTCTTTGATGATTGTATGGTTCTGGGTAGCAAAGTTACGAAAGATAAGGAACAAAAGTCAAATGCTTACACACTAAAAATGATAGATTTATTGTTGGCTTATCATGTGAACTTTGTGCGACTATCAATCTTTTCCTCTTGTCTTTTTGGGCGCTACGCTTTTGAGATAAAGATTTGTAAAATCTTCTCGTTTCAATGGAATTGCATGGTAAAAGATCTCCTTTTACAAATCATTTTTGTAACCTACTAAATATCTATACGTTATAGAGTGGACAAAAGAAGGATTCGACTTCTCTCGTCTGTCATCAGTATTCAACTTTCATAAAAATATCTCAAACACTTTTTTTGATTATTCCTCTGTTCCTTTTTGGTTATGCTGAGCAAGCTCCAACTTAGCTATTTGCTCACGACATTGCCCCAATTTACAAATCAACTCTCTATTGTCGCTCTTCAGTTTCTTGTTTTCTTCCACAAGATTTTTTATCCGTTCTTTCATCGAAGCAGCATCGTAATTACGCATAAATTCCTGAAACTCTTCTGTGTATTCACCGTCAACCATGTAACGTTTTTGCATGAATTGTAACGCACTGTAGCCCGACATAATCTTATCATAAGCCTGTATTTTCTTACGCCTTCGCTGCTCTGCCTTTGTCATGTCCTGTGCATCACCGTACATATCATTCTCCAATTCATCATAACTCTTCCTTAATGCTTGGTAATCATGCTCCAATTGGTGCACATAGGCGGTGCGTTTTTGTCATATTCCTTGAACTTTTCTATGGTACGCTGTGCCCAGAAAAAGCTTCTCTTGGTCCTCTGTTAGGAATTCGGAATTGGGTGTTTGAGATTTAAAGTCCATATTTATATCATTTTATTGGCTAAAGTACATCAAACAAATCATCTGAACAAATATTTTAATTGTTTTTACTCTTTCCATATCATGCTCTCTTTAGGTGCGTTCCATCTGTAGACTATCTTCAAGATGCCTGATTTTATAAATGTTTCTGACTCAAGGAGTAATATTAATTAACGCTTAAGAACGAGCTTTTCTACTCATTATAATTACCTTTGTACCAATATTCTGCCTCTGTTTTATGCACGAAATACAAATAGATAGGGGAAGAAAGAAGGATGGAAGTATTTGTTTCGTAAAATAAAAACGTATCACAACATGGATGTTTTAGTAGTAGGATTGGGAGTTATTGGCACTACTTATGGTCTTGTCTTCAAACAAGCAGGACACAATGTTGAACATTATATAGGGAAGGGAGTTGGAAGAGACGTAAAACGCCTCACTGTCTCTCTGCTCGATGGGCGAAAAACGTCAGAAGGTATCGGAAAAATAAGCGAATATACGGTACAGGCATGCTCAAAACGAACGTATGGCATAATCGTTATTAGCGTGACACAAGGGAAAATTGCTGATGTTATGCAGGAGATAAAGCATGCCGGAATAACGGGAACGATTCTGTTATGTTGTAATATATGGTACAACAAACAGCAGCTTAACGAGCTGATGATGGGATATAATTATGTACTTGGATTCCCTGTTGCAGGTGGTTCTCTCCGTAAAGGGGACACGGAAGAGGATATGAAGTTGGATGCTTGTCTGTTCAATCATTTCATGTTAGAGCGAGAAGACTATACAAACATCCCCAATTATCAAAATATTTACCAGTTATTTACTTCTTGTAATATCAAATTAGAGCATCCACATGATATGTTGGAATGGACTATGGTTACATGGCATTGAATGCTGCTGTCATTAGTAGTGGCTGGAAAATATGGGGATATTACCAATAGTTTGGAGGCTGCTCGCAGTCTGATGCACTCAGTATCATTACTCAAAAACGTCATAAGGTCATCGAGAGACCACAAAGATAGTCGCTTCACGTGGTGTTACGTTGTCAAAAATATTACAATGAACTATGGTTTTATAAGTTACCTGCCTGCCTTTCTGCCTATTTCATGAAACGAATGTTTTCATGAAACCAACTCACACGGAGAATAATGGGCTGCATGGCGACATCCGACTTGCTTTATATCTGCAAAGTGTCTACCAAACAGGCACAAATGCGCACGTTCCAGCACCGCAGTTCTATTCGTGCATGGATGAAATCATAAAGAAAACGGGCACGATATGCGGTGATAAAATGTCGTTTTAACCCATTCCTTTTTGTAATAAAAGATTACAATCTAAAAACAATAGATACTCTTTTTGTAAGCCAATATCAATCATTTTTGCGCGATGTTTTCATTCATATTACGCGCAAAATGATTGATTTTGTTTGGTGAAAACAAATAACGCTTTGAAATCGCGATATTCAGCTTGCTGTTTGATGGCCTATAAAATAAGAGAGAATCATTGAAATGCGTGAGGCCGATGGTCTGGCATGATGACGCTCACACCCTGCGTTTATTCACATCGTGTGATGCGTTGTTTGTATTTGTTGTTGATGACAAATGGCACTCGCTCTACAGTTACTATTACTCGTGTCTAGCCTAAGGCTTGCTCGTCGTCGATACCGATATGGCGGATGAAGCCAAAGAGATGTAGCGTGAAATTGTCAGCGCTCACGACTCGTTGATGCATAATAGATGCGATGAGAACGATAAAGCGGAAATCTCCGGCTATTGTGTTTTGCGAAGTGAGGGGTAGCAGCTTCGAATATCAAAAGCGATGTTGCGCAATGAGGTCTTCAACAATCTGACGAAGATATAGCGTCATCAATGGATTTACACGATAACCTACGCGTATGTTGATGGCATATAGTGTTTGTTCTATCAGCTCGTGGCACGTATAATTCAGTGTATCGGGCGCATCATCATTGCTGAAATGCACTAAGAAATAATGGTCGGCGCGCTTAGGTTTTGTTGATGATAGAATAAATGAGCTTGTCTTCTACCATCATCGCTGTCAGACTGCCGTATATAGACAAGATTTGTGGCATATTTAGGTATGGTTTCGTCTGCCTTTTGGGTCGCGAATGATGTCATAATAGTCTGAAAGTTTCTTGAATTTCAAGTATTTCCGTCGAATGTTCGATGCGCGATACCAGATATACATCGTGCTACCTGCGATGAGAGCCAACATGATTGTGAACCAACCTCCATGTGCAAAACTTTTGTGAGGTTTGCGGAGAAACCCCTATAGGAGAGTAGACTGCAAGGCACAATAACGAGCCAATGGGGTAGCGCTGTTTCAAATAGCCAACATAACCGTTGTTGTGAGCATGTCATGGTGATGGATGTACCGCTGGCAGCTCCATGTACTGAAGCTTTGAAGAGTATCGGATGATGCCAGAATATAAAGCAGATGATTAATTGTGGATAGAGTTTGCCTTATCTACTGAAGGATACTGAACTTCATCGTCGGCGAAGTTTTAAATGGACTGCTTCGCTGAAGATAGTAGCATCCACTGATGGCGCTTGACTCGCAATGATAGCTGCTCGGTAGCCATGATGATACCAGGGATGAGTAACCAGTTGGGCATGATGGCGTAAAAAGGATCTGATTCCCGTGTGCATGGATGCAGAATGACTAACAATATATGCGCCTTGTCCCATGTAGTTGAGGATGAGCATGACTTTAACGAAGATCCAACTTATCGTGATATTGCGTCGTCCCGCAGTGCCCAAGATCAGAGTAAAGTGCCTCGCTCCTGTTGTACAAAGGAACACCGCACCGAGAATTAAGAACCATTCGGACTGAAGCCAGTAGCTTTATGGCATAATATGGGTTGAATGCTTTTGATGATATAGGGATAATCAACGACGTGAATCATACCCAATATTCCCCGTAAGAACCAAACCAGCATGATGGCCCAAAATAGGTGCCAATAGGTCCCGTTCAAAGCGTTGAATAAAAGAATACTGTTGAGATGATAAACAACAATGAGCAGCAATAGGAATATCCGTTGATAGCTATGTAGTCCTTCTATTGCTGAGGTTACAGTGATTGCAGGCGTATAACCCCATCAGCAATCAACGTACTTGCCCCAAGTATGGCCACAAATAGCCAACGATAGCCTCGCTGCGGATTAAAATTGAAGAGCGCAAGCACACCTCCTCACCTTTATTATCGGCCTGAGGACAATCACGTATTTCAGCGTCGTTTGAAGTGTTAACGTCCAGATAATACACGACACTGCACCCAAAATATAGTTAACGTCGAAGTGAGGATTAGTCACGCAATATGGTGCGCATGACATAGAGTGGGGACGTTCCAATGTCACCAAATACAATTCAATTGCAATGAGCGATTTCATGGCGGTAAGCTTTTGATGCGTGAGATAATCCTGAATTCATCTTTAAATATTTTATTAATTGAGTGCAAAATTAATAGAATATATAAAATAATATCCTCTTGAAAGTTTAAAAAGGCTAATAAGATGCATTGTGTTCTCATTGAAAACATAAATAAAACTGACATAAATGGAGTGGTGGATAGGCAATATGTGCTGAGCCTGTCAGTTGGCACGGTGTTTGTATTTGTCGTGAACAGAAAATTAAAACATTATATTATGCAGAAAGGAAATATCAGGGGTTACCTGAAAACATCTTCCCCGTCATCAAAAAGTTTCTTTATTCGGACCATGAAATCTTCTTACGCGAGATGGTTAGTAATGGTGTAGATGCTATTCAGAAGTTAAAGACCATGCAGATAAAGGCGAGTTTAAAAGCGAACTCGGTGATTTGAAGGTGAATGTCAAGTCGATGAAGAGGCAAGACTATCACTATCAGTGACAATGGTATTGGTATGACCGAAGAAGAGAGTTGAAATACATCAATCAAATAGCCTTTTCAGGAGTTAGTGACTTCTTAGATAAAATATAAAGATAATGCAAAATGCCATTATTGGTCATTTTCGGATTAGGTTTCTATTCGAGCTTCATGGTGAGCGATCGCGTTGACATTATAACGCGTTCTTACAAGGAAGGAGTAAAAGGATTCAAGTGGACTTGTGATGGAACTCCAGCCTCATGAGATAACTGAAGTAGACAAAGAGGCCGCGGAAGTGATATTGTTCTTCACATCAGTGATGACTGTAAAGAGTTCTTGAACAAGCAGAAGATTGAGAATTGCTATAAGTATTGCAAGTTTATGGCCGTTCCAATCGTCTTTGGCAAGAAACAGAGTGGAAAGATGGCAAGATGGTCGACACAGATAAAGACAATATTTATCATGATATCGAACCACTTTGGACGAGCTCCGTCAACATTGAAAGACGAAGACTATAAAAGTTCTATCAAGAGCTTTATCCTATGCAGGATGAACCTTTATTCTGGATTCATTTGAATGATGGATTATCCGTTTAATCTCACGGGTATTCTCTACTTCCCACGTATCAAAAATAACATTGATTTGCAACGAAACAAGATTCAACTCTATTGCAATCAGGTGTTCGTTACAGACCATGTAGAGGGCATTGTGCCTGAATTCTTGACGTTGTTATATGGGTTATTGATTCACCGGATATCCCATTGAACGTTAGTCGCAGCTATTTGCAGAGCGATGCAAACGTGAAAAAGATCTCTACTTACATAACAAAGAAGGTGGCAGATCAACATGCAAAGTATCTTCAAAGAAGACAGAAAGGCTTATGAAGAGAAGTGGGATAACGTGAAACTCTTTTATCAACTATGGTATGCTTTCACAGGAAGACTTTCTATGATCGCGCAAAGGATTTCGCGTTGTTTAAGGATGATTGATGGGAAACATTTCACGTTTGAAGAGTACAAAACGCTTATCAAGGATGAGCAAACTGACAAGGATGGTTATTTTGGTTTATCTCTATGCAAACAATGTTGAGGAGCAATACACCTACATAGAGGCTGCAAAGAATAAAGGCTATAACGTGTTGTTGCTCGATGGACAGCTTGATACTCATTGGTAAGCGATGCTTGAACAGTTTGAAAAGTCTCGTTTCACACGCGTAGATGCCGATATTGTTGACAGACTTATTGTGAAATCAGACCAGAAACAGAGCTGATATCTCATCGGAAGATAGCGATAATTTGAGTCAGGTTTTCCGTTCACAAATGCCAAAACTCGATAAAGTTGGGTTCAATGTTGAAGTTCAATCATTAGGTGAAAACAGTCAACCTGTTGTCATTACTCAAAATGAATATATGCGCCGTATGGAAGCAAATGAGTCAGTTCCAGCCTGGAATGAGCTTCTATCAACAGATGCCTGACAGCTTCACCTTAGTGTTAAATAGTGATCATGTGCTGTAAAACAGGTGCTATGACTGCAATAATAACACAGCTGAGGCTTTGAAACCTATATTAAGTGAGTTGAAAGGCCAGCAAGCACGCCTTGCAACACTTCGTCAGAGCCTGGATAAGAAGAAGCCAGAAGAGTTGACTCAGGAGGAGAAAGACGACTTGCAGAATACCGAAAAAGGCTGTTGATGAGCAGAAGAATAAGCAAACAGAGGTGATTGAGGCTTATGCAAAAAGGCAATAATGCGTGTCATCAGCTTATAGATCTTGCCCTCCTTCAAAACGGAATGCTTAAGGGAAAGGCGCTCGACGAGTTCCTAAAACGCTCGGTGAGACATGATTAAATAAGATGGAAAAAGCAGTCATTTCGTGTGGTAATTCCATAGGAAACAGACGATAAAATCAGTCAAAAAGCTCATTGCAGAATGAATCATTTCATTTTGCAATGGACTTTTCTTTGCTCATGCTTCTCTTCTCCTTGTGCTCTTATTATTGCATATTATCTGTATACACTATCAATAATGGTATGAAAACAATTAATAAACGTTAATTGTAATATTTATTAGAACTTTGTTTTCGGTTGTTAATCAAAAAGTATTACCTTTGCACACGCAAATAAGGAAATGGCTTCGTAGCTCAACTGAATAGAGACATCTGACTACGGATCAGAAGGTTCCGGGTTTGAATCCCAGCGAAGTCACTTTTTCATTGCATCCTAAACGGATGGCTTCGTAGCTCAACTGAATAGAGCATCTGACTACGGATCAGAAGGTTCCGGGTTTGAATCCCAGCGAAGTCACAATAAAAGAGAAGTTCAATTCAGAGCTTCTCTGTTTGTGTTCTTTCTTCTCTCTTTTCAAAGAGAAGGTGAGACTCAATCAATAGCGTTAGCCTGCATCTCGTTGATTGAGCCTCAGATTGTGTTTTATTTGACTAGATTTTCTTTCCATTTACAATATGAGATTCCTTTGCCAGGGTGAAGTGTTTTTCCTGCCCATAAGGTCATAGATAATCGTTTGTTTATTGGTATAAGCATAAAAATTGATAGGCCCAATGCCAGTAGGATCTTTTCTCAGAATAGTATTTTTCGAAGAAGGCTAAGTATCTTTTGTTCCATTCTGCGGGTGTAGTATGGCCTAAAATGGATTGATAATATAAACCTTATCCTCGCTTTTTAACCCGAGATAACAAGTTGAATGGTGCGAGGTTTGTGCGTGTTGGGTCTGTGGTATCTTGTAGACTGAAGCATGTAATGACGGGACAGGTGATGTGAGCAGAGAAGTTCATCACATCGAAATAAGCATTAAAGCGATTCATTTCGTCATCGTTCATTCCCAATTTTGCCTTGGCTAAGCAAAGTTTGCACGTGGCCAATTCACTATTTTCATGCCTTCTTCAAAGTCAGCATGCCTGTTATAGAGGGTGCAATGGCTTTGAATGCACGCGTTAATCCTTCTGCAACATAGGTGAAGCAGCCTCCTTGACTTCCTCCAGTAGCATAGATGTTCTTTTTGATCTCACTTTTTGTTTGGCTCTTCCACAAAGTCGATAGCTCTGACACAATCAAGGTATGCTCCTCGGTAATAATGCTTTTCTTTATCGCCCCAGCCATAGGAATAGTAGTCTGTTTTGCCTGTAGTTTTTGTCACGACCATACACATTATCGGTTAGGTTTGGCTCGCGATTGTTGAGCATTTGACCGCGAGTTGACAGGATGAACTCACAGTATTTTGGGTTGTCATCTGCATTCATACACCATGGTGTTCAGTCCCTCCATCTGTTCCTTGATAATAGATAATCGTCGGATAGTTTACCTTCTGCCGTTGGTTCTGCATAATAACCACGTATTGTTACGAACTTACCACCCTTAGTATCAGGCACAGATTTCATGCTGACAAGGTAAATCTTTCGAGTTGATGTGCTTTTATCTTTCAGCTCTTCCATCTTGAATTCGGCTTTGCGTTTGAGGCTAATTCTTTTCAATCCTTCTTCCCAATAGGTCCAGAAATCATTAGGAGTTGTAGCTTTAATGGGTACATTTTTGTGGGTCAAAACCAATATTATAGGAACATACATCGTTGTTATTTACATTCGCAATGAGTTTATAAAATCCAGGCTCTCGAAGGTCTTTTTGAATGGTAAAGTCGACATGCTTGGTCTCACCAGCAGCAAGAGTTATGTCCGTTGTATACGTCTGATAGCTGGTGTTTGTTTGCGTTTCGTCGTCTCACTATGTCTCTCATTATCGTTACTTTATAAGGAATTGTAACCTAATCGACTCGATATTGGTGATTGTCATCCCCAGTTTGGGAGACTCATCAGCTTCCCATGCTGATATCTGCGTCATCATATTGTGCAATTACATTGTATTCCTTTGCAGGATCAATCAAATCAATGCTCAAAAGCGTGTAACCTATACCTGAAACATGTATACTTCTTTCTCAATCGCCTTTATCCATTCGTCGGATAGCGTGTATTCGAAGTAGCTTCCATTATTAAATTTAGCAGTAGCAAGGCCTGATAATGTCGTATAATTAGCCATAATTTTTCCTGAGCCATGCCAAATCCTAAACCAGTATAGGTCATTCGTAGCTTCATTCCAGCCTTAACATCGGAAAAATGCTTTGAATAGCTGATGGTTTCATAAAGACGACTATTCTTGTTTGCACCGCTCCAGCTGATAATCTCATTCCCTTTCCACAAATTAGTGACTGCATTGCCTTTGTTTTCTGACGGATTCTTAACTACCCGATGATTCAAATCTACGCTTGCAAGACTATATCCTATACCTTTAATAATAAGTCCTTTGCTCTGCAATTCAGCCAACATATCCTCAGAAATGGTTATGTTTAGCGTGAGGGAACGGCTGTTATCGTATATTTTTCATCCACTCCAGCTAAGGTTTTCCAGTTTCCATTCTGCAAAAACAATTGATGTTCTTCACCATTCAAACTATTTAATGACAGACTTAGCTTGTCACCAACACGTGCCATAGCAAATTTTGCGGCGTCAAGCTGCTGATAACCGCTCCAACTATCAATCTTAAGATGGCCTTTCCAAATATTGATTGTCACGTCAACATATTCATTTTTGTCGGTAAGATGCTTCTTAAAGAAGGCCAAACAGTCGTTATACCAGCTTGCGGGTACTTCGTGTTTACATGCACTATTGACGACATATTGCTTGTCTGTTACTTTCAAATTGTTGTATGGAGCCATATTTGTGTGCGGCGGATATGCGGGATCTTCGCGTGTCAATAGCAGTCGAAACAGGACATGTTATGTAGGGTGCAAGGTTCTTAGTATCAAAGTAAGAGAGGAACTTATACAGCTCTTCATCACTCAGATTTAAGGCTTTTTGTTGTGTCTTTGCAACTGAAGCAGGCCATGATCCCACTTTTGAAATAGTCGGGAAAGTCACCCATAAATTGGATTGAAGGGACTTATAGCCTTGATACGATTGTCTAATGCTGCACCTGCAATTGTAAGTGCTCCACCTGGCTTCCGCCCATCATGAAGATATTGTCTGACTGTACTTTCTCACGTGATGCAATGAAGTCTATGCCTCGAATGACATCCATGTAGGCGCCTCTATAGTAATAATTGTCCTTATTTCCAAAAGTGATAAGCAAAACCAATCGCCATATTCATTCTTGTTTTTCTCCTCTGTTATTGATAACTTGTCCCACGCACAGAGAGGTTCAATTCAATCCAGTTTGCATTCTGATCTCCATTTGGACAGAAGTTAAGGGCAGGTCATATTGGCATTGCTATCATAACCATTTTGTGTGATGATAACGGGTGAGTACCTGGTGCAACAGGTTCCGCGTAATAGCCACGAATAGTGACTGGTTTTGCCATCTCCATTGTCAATAGACTTCATTTTCAACGAGATAGACATTGCGTTTAGCTGTAGATTTTTCTTCAATCTTAGTCAGTTTATGAGTCAGGAGCAACCTTTGCTAAGTCAGCTTTGGCTTTATTCCAAAAGTCCATAAAGTCTTGTTGTGCATCAGATGCTGACACTATGGCCGTAGGATTGAAACCAATATTGAAGTCTGCCAACTCATTATAGTTTGCAATGACAACGGCATGATAGAATCCTGGCATTAATCCTTCTATACGAATTGTTGCAGTTTCTGTCTTACCTGGAGCTATTTCTAATTGTTGTGTGAATGTCTTCAAATCGTGGTAGTCATCTGTCTCGGAGCATCACTTTCACCATAACGTTTTGTGTTTTGCTTTCCAAACTCTGAATATCTACGCGAATAGTTGGTGTTTCTCCTTTCTCCCAACACTTTTATGTCTTGCTTATTCACATTACAAATGAGCGTCGGTGGTTGCGAAGCATCAATCACATCAACACTATTAAGGGGTAAAATCCTATGCCAGAAACTATGCAACCTTTCTCTTTCAATTGGGTGAGCATATCGGCTGTTACAACATATTCGAAGTAGCTCGAGATAGTTGTTTATAGTCTTTCCACTGGGCATGTCTTCCAATCGCCTGTATTGAGGTGAGCGGTTGCACCAATGGATACATCAGAATAATTGAAACGAAGTTTTATTTCCTACTTAATGTTGTCAAATAATGTGTGGCTCAAAACTCAGCCATCCATTCGAAACAGCGCCGACCAGTCTATTTTTCTTCTTACCAGTCCAAACGTTTGTGACGGATTTCCCTTTTCTTCGTCGCTTGTTTTGACTTGATGTATCAAATCAATACTTGTGGCGGTATAACTTGATTCCCCTTTACAATCAGTCCATTAGCTTTTAGTTCTTTGGAGCATGGCTGACGTGATTTTCCACTTTATTTCACAAGGGTTTCGCCGATAGTCTTTCCTGATTCCGCATCGGGCATAGCCTTCCAAGTTCCAGTGATTGAGCATGATTAGTGCCGAACTACTTGATGTTTTGGAAATGCTTACAGAGATTGTGTTTCCAACTTTCGGCATTCGTGAAGTTGTTAGCTGCAACAGAAACCCACTACTCCAAGTGGCATTCATCTCTTGTGTGCCACTCCATAGGTTGGTTTTCACGTCAACTGCATGCCTTTCACACTGATTGAAAGCAACAGGTAAAGGAAGATGAGATAGTACTTTTTTCATGTTTATGTTTTGTTGTTTAAGTTATTTTGTTTTTTGAGGCGCGTTTGTTTGTTGAGCGAAAGCGAATCATTCGCCTTTGTATTTCTTTGCGATTCAAAGATAGTATAACCTCATTATAATGTGTTCTTCGATTGATTTTGAAGGCTTCCTTTATGGCGAAACACATTTGGGAATAAAAATTACTCAAAAGTGCGGAGGCAGATTTGACTCTTTTTCTAACTTTGTATGCAGAACATATACGTATTTCATTGCATAAACACAAACAAATGAAACTTACTTGTTTGCAACTTTGTTACATCAAGTGAATTTAATCAAAGACATGAAGAAGACATTTCGTTTATTTTTCTTTTTCATTATTGTTGTTATAGTGACTCCTGTGAGTGCACAATACAGCTTTCGGAGCATAGACCTTCGAATGGGATTGAGTGACAATTATGTGCGAACTATTGTAAAAGATAGTCAGGGTTTCTATGGTTGGGCACACTCAATGGCCTTTCTCGCTATGATGGGTTCCGCATTCAGCAATTATAATATTGTGCAAAAGACGGAAAGCTCAACAACAATATACTCAGAATTGCTCAAGATAAACGTCAAACCTTATGGATCAACAACGCTTGATGGGCAGCTGTTTTGCTATGATAAGGAGAGCGATGGCATTTGTATGATGTTGCAAAAAGACTGGCTCGTTTAGGTGTTCGCAGCCAGGGTGTTGTGTTTGTTGACGCAGACCGCAATCTGTGGTGTACTTCAACAGGCACACTTTACTATTATGTTTTTGATGATCATCGCCTCTTTTCGATGCCTATAAAGAGAAGATTATCTCGGTTTCTTGTAGGGTGGCGTTGCTTTTGTATTGACAAATCAAGGGAGAATCTATTCTGGTGAACTCTCGACAAAACAGTATTTATTTCATGGGTTCATATCCTTTAGTCGTCAAACAAAAGGATTTGAACATGTTTCAAGATAGCAAACACAACCTGTGGTTATATGATAAGTATGTGCCAGGGCCTCTTTTGTTTGCGCGAAACAAAGCTGTCTTCTCATGCTGAAGTCAAGAAAATGAGTGATGAAAATGTTATGTCTATGGATGAAGATCAGCAGGAAACCTATGGATAGGCACGAATAGTAATGGCATAATCGTAAGAGATGAAGACGGCATATCAAATAGAATTGTTCATAATGACCTCTCTTCCTATTCGTTGGCAAGCAATCATGTGAGCGTCATCTATATTGATAATGAGAACATTGCATGGGTGGGCACGTCTAAATTAGGTGCATCTTTTCGCCCCGTTAATCATGCGGGAATGACGGTTTTCAATCACACCTTATAAAGGGATATAGGCTTCTTTTTGTCCAGGATTCGTATGGAAAAACTTTGGATAGGTTATGATGGTTATGGCTCTGTTTTTGTGCCGATACGGGGGCGCATTTCACAAAAACAATTCTTCTTTGACCTCTGATTTGGTCATAGGAGGCCGTTTGGCACAAGATAAAAGCATGTATATTGGAACCTATGGTGAGGTATCCTTGCGCATGGATGAACGAGGGAACAATCACTCCTGTATGGCATATAGTCAGCTGGCCTATGCACGGCGTGTCATTCAAGACAAAGAAGGTAATTTTTGGATAGGAAGCACGATGAATGGACTGTGTGAAGTCTCCAAGAAGGGAGGGTTTAAGAACTATACTTTGCACAAATTCGGTGCTCCGAACCAATGCTATTACCGATATGGTATATAGCGAAAAAGAAGACCTTTGCTTATATCTACAAGCATAGTAGTATATACGTTAAACGCTAAAAACGTCTTCAAGCGGTGCCATTAGAGGTGTTGAAGACAGCTTCTATCAATGCGTCATGTATTGATTCAGGTAATTTGAGGTGGGTTTGTATGAATGATGAAGCGGAGAATCTACGACAAACATTTCAATCTTTTGAAAGTGGCGCGCAAGATGACATGAACAATGTGATGGCCATCACATGTGACCATCAGGGCCAGGTGTGGTTAACCACCAGTGATGCGCTTTTCAATGTGCGAGTAGACAGAAATAGCAACAAGGACTATCGCTTTCATTTCCGAAAATTCATTGATGCTGACGGCTTTGAGCACATCACTTTCTGTAAGAAAGCCATTTATTGTACGGACAAAGGGATATTCTTGCAGGCGGATGTGGAAGATATCTTCGTCGACTCCTGCTGCTTTGGAAGATAGAATGACGAGCCGGAAGTTATGTTTCACCGAATTACGGGTGAATGGTAAGACGGTTCCTTTCGGTGGAAATCGTTAAAGGCGTTGACTTTTTGAAACATAATGACGAGATAGAATTGTTTGTTTCCACTTTAGATTATGTGCATGCTGCTCCGCTAAAATTTGCATATAAGCTGAAGATGAATGGATTACAGCCAATGATAATTGTATCAACTTAGGCCAGTTGCCCTTGTGGTCATTACACCTTGCAAGTGAAGGTACTTGACGGAAACGAAGACATCATGACCACTTTGCAGTTTGATGTCAACTCTCCTTTGGCTTTCGTGGTGGGGAATCTGTTTATATGTTTTCTTTTGTGGCCTTGTGGGGTGGTTGGTGTCAAAGCTTTTATATCCCATCAAAAACAACTTGCATAGCCATCTGTGCCGGATTCTTCTGCTCTTACTACCCATTTGATGCCGGATGAAATGCCATTGTCTGAGGGCGACAATCGTTTGATAGTTCAGGCTACAGCGATTGTCGAGGCACATTTGGCTGATGCAGCGTTCAGTGTGGAGCGTTTCAGTGAGGAGATGAACCTCGGTCGCAGTGCACTTTATAAGAAGTTGATGAGTGAAACGGGGCAGGCTCCGCTTGAATTCATGCGGACAATTAAGAAAAGTGGCGCATCCCATCTCGTGAAAAGGGCCATTTGGCGGTGTCATCCACACTCCATTTCATCGCCTGATTACGTTCATTTTGCAAACCGGTGGAAGGTGATGAAGACATGAGAGAATGCAAAACATACTGGAAAAATAATGTTTTTTTCTTTGTTATTCTCACTTTTTAGATTATATTTGCAACAATATAATTGTTAAATTAGAGATTGAAAAGGATATGGAAGAAAGTAAGTAGTATGCTGCTCATCTTGGCTGTTTCGTTGGTTATGGCAGCATGTGGAACGACACAAACTGTGCCTGTGACGGGTCGAAAACATTCGCTGTTGGTGAGTGATGCACAAGTGTTGAGTCTTAGTAAAGAGGAATATAGCAAGTATATGAGAAGCGCAACGCTGTCTACAAACGCTGCAAACACGGCTATGGTAAAGCGTGTTGGCCGTCGATTAGCTACTGCGGTAGAGGCTTATTTGCGTAATAATGGTGCTGCAGATGAGATTAATAACTTCGCATGGGAGTTCAATCTTGTGGCCGATAAGAATGTAAATGCGTTCTGTATGCCAGGGGTAAGATTGTGGTTTACGAGGGTTTGTTGCCTGTAACGCAAGATGAAGCCTCGTTGGCTATCGTACTTGGTCACGAGATTGCACACGCTGTAGCAAAGCATAGCGCTGAACAGATGTCGAAAAAGATACGCCAAAGCTATGGAACTCAAATCGGAAGTCAGATTCTTGGGGAGTATAGCGGGCCAGTCAGTAGGCGATTTAGCCGGTGCGGTTGCACAGCAAAGGATTCAGTTTTGCCAATCTACGTTATAGCCGAGATAACGAGACGAAGCCGACCATATCGGTCTCAATCTTTGCGGCAATGGCTGGATATGACCCACGTGAGGCAGTGCCTTTCTGGCAAAGAATGGCTGCACAGAGTGGCAGTAATAATAGTAGTGACATGTTCAGTGACCATCCAAGTGATGCCAAACGTATAGCTCGCTATTCAGCAATGGATGCCAACTGCCATGAAGTATTATGAGGCTTCAGGTTATGCTTCGAAGTCAGTTCCGACAATGAAAGTTAGTGCTGGCAAGAAGAAAACCAGTAAACGAAGAAGATAAATATAGAATTCCGGCCTCTCTTTCCTCATCGGGGAGGAGAGCGTAGGGATTTGACAACATAAGTCCCCTTTTAGATAGTAATTTATATAGTGTTTCATCTTTTAAATAATCATAGCCATGATAGATTATATCGTAAGTAACTTATGGATTTTCTGGGCAATTATCGTTTTTAGTTGCCTTATTTTGAATTGAGTTCGGGTGATTTCTTCATCACTTGTTTTGGCATGGTGCACTGTTTTCCTTGTACAACTGTTCTTTTTGCCTTTCTGGGCCCAGATTTTTGATAGGCGCCGTCTGCTCAGTCCTAAGTATTTGGCCCATACGTCCCAAGATTTTGCATCGTTTTCACGCCTATGGTGAAAACCGTCTCAGTAATGCCGACGCATTGATTGGTAGGATTGGAATCGTCATTGAAGCCATTCCGGCAGGTGGAAGCGGTTATGTGAAGGTGGATGTGTGACGAGTGGAAGGCAGTCAGTCAGGTCCCACAAGAAATTAAAAAGGGCAATAAGGTAGAAATTATTGGCCGTGATTCAATCATAGTCACAGTGAAATTAATTTAATCTTTAACGAATAACATAAAAATTAAACGTATGGAATTTATTATGCATTGGCTGTATTTGTAGTATTAGCCATTATTTTTATCAAGATGACCGTAGTCATTATTCCACAAAGTGAGACTCGTATTGTGGAGCGTTTGGGTAAGTATTTTGCCACACTTAAACCTGGTATTAACCTGATTATCCCCTTTGTAGACCGCACAAAGACTGTTGTGGCGATGCACAATGGCCGTTATGTCTATACCAATACCATTGATTTGCGTGAGCAGGTGTATGATTTTGCACGCCAGAATGTAATTACCAAGGACAACATTCAAATGCAAATCAACGCTTTACTCTATTTCCAGATTGTTGATCCCTTTAAGGCTGTCTATGAAATTAATAATCTTCCAAACGCAATTGAGAAGTTAACACAAACCACTTTGCGTAATATCATTGGCGAAATGGAATTGATCAGACACTGACAAGCCGTGATGTTATCAATACAAAAGCTTCGCGGTGTGTTGGATGATGCCACAAACAAATGGGGAATTAAAGTCAATCATGTCGAACTCCAGGATATAACTCCTCCACAAAAGTGTGCTTCAAGCCATGGAGAAACAAATGCAAGCCGAGCGCAATAAGCGTGCCACCATCTTGACAAGTGAGGGTGACAAGCAGGCACAAATCTTGCAAAGTGAAGGTGATAAGGCGGCCATCATTAACAAAGCTGAGGGCTGCCAAGCAGCAATTTATTCTCAATGCAGAGGGTGAAGCGACTGCACGTATTCGCAAAGCTGAGGCAGAAGCTATCGCAATCGCTAAGATTACAGAGGCCGTTGGTAAGAGTACGAACCCTGCCAACTATCTACTTGCGCAGAAGTACATTCAAATGATGCAGGAGTTAGTACCAAGGTGATAAGAACAAGACGGTGTTCTTGCCTTTATGAAGCGTCGAATCTCATGGGAAGTATTGGTGGAATTAAAGAACTTTTTCAAAAGGCGAATAAGAAATTAACTTGACTTTTTGTTTCATGGTCTCGTGATATTTTTCTTACTTTTTGTATTAAAAACACTTAACTATGAATATTGCCATCGTTTGCGGTGCACGCCCTAACTTAATGAAGGTTGCTCGATTATACGCGCTATAAGAAACAATAAACATTTCGGTGGAGTTAACTACCAGTTGATTTACACCGGGACTGAAGACGACCTTCACTTGAGCCATCTCTCTTCAATGATTTAGAGATAAGTCGGCCTGATGTGTATTTAGGGGTTGACTGTGAGAACCTGAATGAGCTCACAGGTCAAGTCATGTCGAAGTTTGAATTGTACTTACAGCAGCACCCAACGGATGTTGTAATCGTCGTTGATGACCTTGCAAGTACGATGGCAGCAGCCATAGTTGCCAAGAAACAAGGAATCAAATTAGCTCATATTGCGGCTGGGAACGAGAAGCTTTGACATTAGTATGCCGAAGGAGATTAACCGCCTTGTTATTGATGGTTTGAGTGATATTCTCTTCACAGCTGGAATTAGTAACAACAACATTGCTAATAAAGAAGGAGCTGAATTGAGTAAGGTTTACATGGTAGGGAATATCCTTATCGACAATCTTCGCTACAATCATGGTCGTCTTAAGCGTCCCGCTATCCTTGATAAGCTTGGACTTGACGACCATAGATACCTTTGTTTTCACGCTCAATCGCAAGGCTTTGATTGAGAATAAAGCTCCCATCTTTCAGAGCTGATTAGAGTCTATTATAGGTGGACTAAAAGGATGCAACCTTTCCCCATTATTGCTCCCACTTCGCGGGAAGGCTGCAGCCATTGTGAAAGAGATTTTGGCTGAAACAAGTTACCCATCTGTCATCACTTTGGTTCCTCCTCAGAGTTATCTTGACTTCGGATATATTACTGCTCACGCGGCAGGAATCATCACTGATAGCGGCAATGTGGCTGAAGAAGCAACGTTTAATCAAGTTCCTTGTATCACGCTAAACAGCTATACAGAGCATATTGAGACGGTAAAAGTGGGCACAAATGTCTTGGTTGGCGAGGATCCTGAACAGCTTCGCACTTATGTTTCGGAGATGATTGCCGGACGATGGAAGGCTGCTGGTATTCCCGATAGATGGGATGGACGAAGTGCAGAACGTATATTGCAGATACTCTGTTAGTTACATTGCTTTGGTGAACTTTGTCAAATTATAGTTGTTAAGCATTGATATGTGTTCGCCAACAATGTTAAACTTTGTACTAATGCTTGCTTTTTTTGTTTTTGCTTTCTCTATTTTTTTGTGGCAGATAGAAAGTTATTTTTATTGATTATCAAGACGAGTGAATCTCATCTTAATGGTAATGTTTTCGAGGCGTCGAAAGATAAGAAGCGAAACGTCTCTATTTAGCGTAATATTTACAATTCGCATTAATAAAGCTTCAATTTAGATTCGATAGGTTATAGTTGTTAAGGAGGTTTTATTCAGGAAAAGATTATTAAGAAGCCGTTAGGCTGTATCCTCTAAGGCGCTGTATGCTTAGGGCAGCATGCAGCGTTTGCTGTGTATAGGAGTTTGTAAATAAAGCGACTTTGGCTTTTAGATTAGTTTAACATTAGCATGCGAAATGTTATAGATTTTTGAGTAATTTGTTTTTACATATTGATTAAAAAGAACATCGAATGTTTGGTTGTAAATCATTGTTTGATTAAATTTGCATGCATAGAAGGAAATAGTTTAATTAAATCTTTATTTATATTTATGAACCGTAAATTTATTACCACAATGTTGGCTTTTATGCCTTGTTTTTGTGAGCCATGCACAGGAACATAAGATTGAACATAACTTCAATTTAGGCGTAGGAGTGGCCAGTTTGGCGGAGAACAATGTACATTATTCTTTCCGAATTGGCTATGGATTGAATTATTATCTGGCTGAAAACTGGTCGGTTATGCCCGGGGTTTCTTATAGAACTGTATTCGATGATCCTTCCAAAGGCGATATCGATGGCATAGGATCTGATGATTGTTCTTTCATCGATGTACCCGTTTTGTTGCAATATCACCAGCATGCGCGTGGTGAAAAAGGCTTTGTTGCCGAGCTTGGTCCAGTCTTTTCATTCCTTACTTCGAATAGTACTTATTACGTAGATGCCGATCCTCAGGATGAGTTAAACGACAAAAAGATGTATAAGAGCTTTGACTTTGGCATCCAACCCGGTGTTTATTATCAAACCGGAAAGCATTGGCGCTTTGGTGTTCAGGCTCACATCGGCTTCTGCAATATGTTGAAGAAGTATCCAAAAGTTAATGATTCAAAGCGTTTTAACGATGTAGCTGCGACGGTAAACTTTAGTTTCTAAGCAGCTATACAGCATAAAGAAGAGGAAAGAATCAGCAACAAACAGGCGAAGTGGCTTTCGCTGTGCGTCTGTTTGTATTCAACCAAACAGGTAGAATGGCTTTATTTTTTTGCTCTTCTTTTTCATTTTTCTGTCCTCATTTCTTTAATTATACTCCCTCACTCCCCATTTCTCAGCCATTTCTTTTCAGCATATTGGGTTTGCAAAATGCCATAGAAATTATTGGCACGTGCAGTGTTATAAATCTCCTTACAATCCTCCATCATCACCGAAGTCCAGGCAGTTTGGTCCCAGCTTGCATCAGGGATCATCGGCCATCATGAAGTCTTTATATCGGTTACGAATCCTATATTCCGAGTTCGCAAAATAGCAAAAGATTCGTGCTTTCTGTTCAAGGTTGAAGTGATAAACATTATTTTTATTATCTCTAGCAACTCCATCACATACAAAGCGAAATGATGATCATAATAATCATGGTCATTTCCTGTTGTGTTTCTTTCGATCGTTTCAATTAAAGGCAAATGAACCACGAGTTTGTTTGTGGCAGACTTCACGAAGATTCTTTGGAAAAAGCCGAGCTCAGACGCTTCATTTGACTTGAAAACCCATTGATTGAGCATGGCATTCCCATAATAATTATTCTTATAAAAGAGGTCATGCAGCATCTCTTGTCCCTCCATAAATGTCGCCAATTCCCCATAATTGTTGCTAAAAGCTGTTGGCATTCATGTGTTTAAGATAGTTGAAAGCCGTCGCCTTTCCCATAGAAAACAAAGTTGTTTAGCGCCAAAATCTGTTTGAAAAAGCATGGATCCAAGACGACCTTATTGCCTTTTTATCGACACCATATCATTGAGAAGCCAGTTGAAAGTGATGATTCTCGCTGAACATAATGCAAAATAATTTGACGCAAAATCATAGTCGTTGTCACTCCATAAAGGCTGATATGCGCGCGATTGAAGGCTAATTTTCTTGCCATAAACCTGCTGTATCTGCCTAAGAAACACTTCTTCAGAAGGCTTTTGGTAGCCATGTGTCTGCAAATAGTATTCAACCAACGGAATTGTTAGGTCGAAATCTTCGCGTGTAGGCACATATCTTGGCTTGGATTGGTCGTCTCTAAAGTCTCCACCATACCAGGCTCTGGCTTGCAAAGTCAGGTGTTTCTTGAGCGTGTTCCAATCAATTTCCATGTCCTTTAACTGCTCCTTTGTCAGCACACTATCATATTTTCGTGGGCAAGGTCGCTGGTTGTTGCGCCATAGTTTCAGCCTTATCCTTGGAGCTAGCCGTACAATGTACAAAACGAGATGGCCACAATGAGTGTCATCATCAGCGTCAGTAGTTTTCTCATGTTCTGTCTTTTTGTTTCCAACAATCGTTTTCTTGTCAAATCATATCCTTGACTTTCAAGGCACAAAAGCACAATGTTTGTGGCACAAGGATGAATAGATTATAGGCAAAGATACAATATCTCTTTATTTTATCCAACCTTTTTGTGAGGTATTTTCTCTCTTTTCATAGCGCTTATCCATGTGAGGTTCATCACTTTACGGACTGAATCAGCCCATAAAAGTGCAGCATGTGGCAGCACAACCTCTTTCGAAGTTGTATGACTTAGCTATACGAAAGGGTTGCAAACGGACTTTGTAGATAGCCATTTGCGGGGGTTATGACGTTCGTCTTACCATTATTTTTCTTGTCCAGAAGCATGTTTCTTCTCCCATTCAATAGCATAAATCTTGTTTTGATAAGCCATAAATTGGGCACGCGTATTACTGCCGGGACGCATCAAATTGGATAGATAGTCCTTGGCATCAGCCTCGTCTCTGACCAGTTTCCCATGCGACTGGCAGTAGTGATAGAACCAAAAGAGCAGGTTGCGCCGCACAATACAGTTTGTGCGCACAGCCAGATTCCCAATGCGTTCGAGGCACATCATGTAGTCGTTATCTTGATAGAGTTTTGCCAATAGCTCGCGACTAACGCCTGCTTCGTGCTGTTTGGTGGCCCTTTCTGTTGGGGAAGTCTGACTCATAGCTACTACATTATGAGCTACTTCCTCCTGCTTCAAAGTTGCGTCAGCATCGGAATTCTTCATCAAACAACCTTCGTCGGCGTCGAACTCCCCTCCTTGTGAGGGGTTGGGGAGGACTTTCTTTTTCTCTTTCGTCGTTCTTTGTTCTTGTTTTTAGTTCTTTGTTCTTAGGAAGGCTAAGTGATTGATTGTCAATTTGCCTATTTGTTAATTTTTCTAAACCATCGTTTGTCTCTTCATTCCTTGCAGAACATTCGCCAAAAAGTTGCTGTAAAAACGGACTATAAAATACCTTTTTGTTGCTTTCAATTTGGAACAATGAAGGAAGTCATTGATAAGTTGCAATACAAACTTAGGACTTTTGTAACAACCATGGGCAATTTCAGAGATAGCATAGAGCGGAGCACGACAATTAGTGCGTCGTTCTAACAGAAATTTCATCATGTAAATGGCAACGCCCCAGCCGGCAATACTATATTTTTCTTTTAGCATTGCCATGTCATATGAGTTTAGAAACGATAGTTCAAGACGCAAATGAAGTTGTGAACTGCCAGTGTTGTGCCTGTTGCGAGCTGTCTTGTTGCCCGCCAATGTAATTGTTTTTTACCATTTCCAAAAGTTTAATAGTTATTTTATTAGTTGAAATAATGTTATCCTTATATTAATAATGTGTATTTCTTTTTATCCAATAATCCCCCTGCTATGACTCATGTTGAGACACAGTTAGTTGGTATTGCTGAACAAAAGCAAATCTTATTGTTACCCGTAAAACATCCAGAGCGTGTGCTTTTAGAATGATTTTAGATATCAGTTACAAAGATACAAAATTATGACCCCCTTTTGCAAGTTTTTGGAAGAAAAATAACGAGAAAATGAAATAAAAAGTTTTTTTAGCCTCTGATTCTCTATCATTTTGCAAGCTGAATTGAATCAAAACAGACGACGAAATGGGTCAAATTAGAGTATGGTGCAAACATATGAGAGGCCTGAGAGAATGATGTATGTTTGACATTTGAAAGTGAGGTAATCTTTCAAATCTTTATTTTTTTATGAAAGAAAACTATCATATTGTTTGGTGGAATGAAATGAAAACTTTACTTTTGCAAAAAGAAACAGTTATATAATGTGACTGTACATCAGAAAAACAAGATATGAGTTTATATGCATCTTTCTTTTATTATTATTTTTACTTTGCAAAAGAATTGTGAAGCGGGAAGTTGCGTATGAATTTCAACTTAAGGTTTGAGTAAAGAATAAAACAAAATACACTACGGTCCCGCTTGATAGAGTGAGGGCCGTTTTTCATTTTTAACCTATGAAGAAAATAGCAATACAAGGCACGAAAGGTTCATTTCATGACATTGCAGCGCATCAGTTTTTTGAAGGAGAACCCATAGAATTGATTTGTTGTAAAACGTTTGAGCAGGTGTTCGAAGCAATTCAACAAGACGCAACTGTCATGGGATTGGTTGCCATCGAGAATACCATTGCAGGTTCGTTACTTCATAATTATGAGTTGTTGCGGTCGAGTGGGGTTGTCGTTGTGGGCGAACATAAACTTCATATCAAGCATTCCATCTGCTGCCTCGCCGATGACGACTGGAACAGTATCCATGAAGTACATTCTCACCCCGTTGCCTTGGCACAATGCCGCAAGTTTCTTGACCTACATTCCGAATTCAAAAGCAGTCGTGTCAGAAGATACAGCTGGCAGTGCAGAAGAGATTGCTTTTACATGACAAACACGGTTGGGCGCCATCTGTTCTGACTATGCAGCGCAGCTATATGGGGCTGAAAGTGTTGCAAGAAGACATACACGACAACAAGCACAACTATACGCGTTTTTCTTGTGTTGAGCCATAGTTTGCAAAGTCCCTTCCATGTTGTCGGATATACAAATTGACAAGGCCAGCCTTGTGTTTAGCCTGCCTGATGAAGAAGGAAGCCTTAGTAAGATTCTCACCATTCTTAGCTTTTATGACATCAATCTCACTAAGATTCAGTCACTTCCGATTATTGGTCGCGAGTGGGAATATATGTTCTATGTCGATGTTGTGTTTGCAAAACCCAACGCGATATCGCCAGAGTATAGACGCCATTACACCGCTTGTAAAGAACATTAAAATACTTGGAGAATATGAAAGCTGCAAAAAGAGTCACTGAGATACAGGAATATTACTTCAGTAGAAAGCTGAAAGAAATCGCTAAACGCAATGCTGCTGGGGAACAAATCATTAGTTTGGCCATTGGAAGTCCTGACCTTCCACCTTCTAAACAAACTATAGAGAAGTTGTGTGAAGTGTCGCGTGAGCCCGATGCTCATGGCTATCAACCAACTGTTGGCACGCCAGAACTACGCGCAGCTATGGCTGGTTTTTATCGCCGTTGGTATGGAGTTGCGTTGGATGCACAAACAGAAATCCTGCCCTTGATAGGCAGTAAGGAAGGTATTTTTACATACAACCTTAGCCTTTGTAGACCCAGGAGACAAGGTCTTAGTGCCCGATCCAGGCTATCCCACCTATACAAGTCTGAGCAAAAATCCTTGGTGCAGAGATTGTGAACTATCCTCTTCGTGAAGACAACGACTGGCAACCCGACTTTGACTTTGCTTTGAGAAAATGGACCTCACGGGCGTCAAGTTAATGTGGGTGAACTATCCCAAATATGCCCACAGGAGGGAATGCCCATCGTGAGACCTTTGAGCGGTTGGTGGCCTTTGGCAAAGAAAAACGACATTATTATTGTTAATGATAACCCTTATTCTTTCATTCTTAATACAGATGAAAAGAGGTCAATTATGCAGGTAGAAGGGGCGCGTGATTGTTGCATTGAGTTCAATTCGATGAGTAAAGCCTATAATATGCCGGGCTGGCGTGTCGGTATGTGTGTGGCCAATCCAACGTTTATCAGTTGGATATTAAAGATTAAAAAGCAACATTGATAGTGGCACATTTCGCGGTTTGCAGTTGGCAGCGGCTGAGGCTTTTAACACAAATGACGATGCATGGCATCGCGAATTCAATGTAAATGTGTATCTTCGCAGAAGAAAGATTGCCGAGAAAAATAATGGCTGCTTTGGGTTGTTCTTTCGACCCACGGCAAGTGGGTTTTGTTTCTTTGGGGGCGCATACCAGAGCGTTATTCGGATGTAGAAGACTTCACGGAAGCCATACTTCATCAGGCCAAAGTCTTTATAACGCCCGGTTTTATCTTTGGAGAGCGAGGCAAACGCTATGTGCGTTTAAGTCTTTGTGCAAACGAAACACTATTGAATGAAGCCTTAGAAAGAATCACAAATGTTTCATTTTAGCACGCTGTCTCCATGGTTTGAAGAGTTGAACTTTATTGAACGTGTAGAAATTTTCATTGTAACACTTGCTTCGTTGCAAGTAAAACAGACAATTATTGAGCAAACAATATAGCATAAAAAAATATAAACGATATGGAACTTGAATTACAAGCATTAAACTTACCGAGTGATAGTGAGCGGCCTTCCTGCGTGATTGCCGGTCCGTGTTCTGCTGAAACAGAAGAACAAGTGCTAACCACCGCAAAACAACTGGCTGCTAAAGGTTGCCACATCTTTCGTGCAGGAATATGGAAACCACGTACAAAAGCCAGGAGGATTTGAAGGAAATGGTGAGATGGCTCTGCCTTGGATGAAAGAAGTTAAAAGCACAAACAGGCATGCTCACAGCCACAGAAGTGGCCACGCCTGAACATGTAGCATTGGCCCTGAAATATGAAATTGATGTGTTATGGGTGGGTGCTCGTACGACCGCTAACCCCTTTGCAATGCAGGCTTTGGCTGATTGTTTGCAAGGAATTGATATCCCTGTGTTGGTGAAAAACCCCGTAAACCCCGATATTGAGTTGTGGATAGGTGCATTACAACGATTGAATCAAGCGGGCATTAAACGCTTAGGCGCAATTCATCGAGGCTTTTCGAGCTGCGAAAAGAAGATTTATCGCAATCAACCCATGTGGCAAATACCGATAGAATTGCATCGACGCATTCCCGAGTTACCCTTGATTTGCGACCCCAGTCATATTGGAGGACGACGCGATTTGATAGCACCCTTGTGTCAGCAAGCAATGGATTTAGGCTTCGATGGATTGATAGTTGAGAGCCATTGTTCGCCCGATGAGGCTTGGAGTGATGCCAAACAGCAGGTGGCTCCAGATATTTTGGATTATATATTGAGTTTGTTGATTGTGCGAGATGAGCATACAACGAACGAAGGTATACGCCAATTGAGAACGCAAATCGATGATATTGACAGCCAATTGATGGAACTTTTTGGCCAGGAGAATGCGCATTTGCCGAGAGATTGGAACTTATAAGAAGGAACATAATATGACGATTCTGCAGACCAACCGATATAATGAGATACTGTCAAAGCGTGGTGCTCAGGCGAGTCTTTGTGGCATGAGTCCGGAGTTTGCGGCTCAAATCTTCGAGCATATCCACGAAGAAAGTGTTCGTCAACAGATGGAAATCATAAATCAATAGCCATGAAAATATTAGTGATGGGAGCAGGAAAGATGGGGAGTTTCTTTATCGATTTGCTCAGCTTTGAACACGAAGTAGCCGTCTATGAGAAGGATATTAGGCGCATGCGCTTTACGTATAACTGCCAAAGATTCACCGATCTTGAGGAGATAAAGCAGTTTTCTCCCGAGTTAGTTATTAATGCTGTGACGGTTAAATACACGCTTCCTGCATTTCAAGAAGTGCTCCCTTATTTGCCGAAAGATTGCATTTTGAGTGATATAGCAAGTGTAAAGACGGGCTTAAAAGGCTTTTTATGAGACCTGCAATCGACCTTATGTGAGCACTCATCCCATGTTTGGACCGACGTTTGCCAACCTACATCAGCTGAACGAAGAGAATGCAATTATCATCAATGAAGGGGATTATATGGGACGAATCTTCTTTAAGGACCTCTATCAACGACTGGGATTGAACATCTATGAGTATTCTTTTTCAGGAACATGATGAAACAGTTGCTTATTCATTGAGCATTCCGTTTGTCTCTACTTTCGCCTTCGCCGCGGTCATGAAGCATCAAGATGCGCCGGGAACAACATTCAAACGGCACATGAAAATAGCCAAAGGAGTGTTGAATGAGGATGATTATCTGTTGCAAGAAATCCTCTTCAATCCGTTCACGAGTGGGCAAGTGGCTAAGATTAGAGAGGCTTTGAAAGAACTCATTGACATCATTGACCACAAAGATGCTGATGCAATGAAAGACTTTCTCGCACGGATTCGCCGACATGTAAAGGAAGATATCTCTTAGAAATAAATGCTTATGCAGTGGTTGTATCTGTTACTTGGGGTCTTTACTTTCGTTGAATTGAACTGCGAAAAACCTTTTTCGACACACAACATGATAGCCTGAAAACAAGACATGGAATACTTGCCAGAGAGTTATCATCACTGGAATAAAAGTCGCTATTGGAATAAACTTAACCACATTGGTCAATCCATAATTGCTTGTGGTAATCATGAAAACAAATGGCTTTTTACCTGATCTTGTTGCACTGTGTGAAGTCGAAAATGACAGTGTGGTGCGTGATCTTACTAAACGATCCCTACTTCGTCAGGCACGTTATGAGTATGTGATGACCGAGTCACCTGACGTGCGTGGCATTGATGTTGCATTGCTTTATTCACCTTTTTCATTTAAGTTGTTGCGCTGGAATAGCATCCGTGTGGCTCCGATTAAAGGCATGCGACCAACCCGAGATATACTCTATGCGGCAGGACAACTAATAAACGATGACACACTTCATGTGTTTGTGGTGCATGCGCCAAGTCGAATGGGCGGAGAATTAGCCACTCGTGATCACCGAATGGCAGTCGCAAAGCGATTGGTTGAGGCTGTTGATTCCGTGAGAAATCATTCAAACAATGCTAAGATTGTTATCGCGGGAGACTTTAACGACTATCAAAAAGATGTTAGTATTCAGTATGTTATGCATCATGATTTCTTGGATGTTTCTGCATCGGCTGTTGGGAAATCATGGTGCAAAAGGTACATATAAATATCGTGGAGAATGGGGAAGTTTGGACCATATCTTTTGTAGTGACCCGTTGATTCCTTTCTTTCAGCGTTGTTATGTGGCTGACTTTCCATTTCCTCTTAACTGAAGATGAAATCTATGGTGGAGTCCAACCATTGAGAAATTTCCATGGAGCACGTTATCAAAATGGATTTAGTGATCATTTACCTTTAGTTTGCACTGTTCAATTTTTTTAGATGCATTGGGCACATTTTAACATGTTGAATCATTTTTTTCTTAATTATTTATAAATTCATGTTTAGATAGTAGTGTTTCTCCTATATATTATTTACTTTTGCATTGTCTAAAATGAGTTGACTTTCATTCTCACTAAGAAGACCTCATTTTTTTAATGAGAGAATTATAAAAAGACTTTAATTTATGTTTGAAAACTTAAGTGATAGGTTAGAACGATCATTCAAAAATATTGAAAAGGTGAAGGTCAAATCACCGAGATTAACGTTGCAGAGACGTTGAAAGATGTACGTAGAGCCCTGCTCGATGCAGACGTTAATTTCAAAGTTGCCAAGAGTTTTACAGACACAGTAAAGCAGAAAGCCATGGGCATGAACGTGCTTACAGCAGTTAAGCCGGGTCAGTTGATGGTGAAGATTGTGCATGATGAGTTGGCCGATTTAATGGGAGGAGACACTGTTGACATTCAACTTGAAGGCCATCCTGCCATCATTCTAATGAGTGGTTTGCAAGGTTCGGGAAAGACAACTTTTAGTGGAAAGCTCGCAAACCTGCTTAAGAACAAACGCAATAAGAAACCTTTGTTGGTGGCTTGTGACGTTTATCGTCCTGCTGCTATTCAGCAATTAAAAGTCGTTGGCGAGCAGATTGGTGTCCCAGTATACTCAGAACCTGAGAGCAAAGATGTCATTGCGATTGCTAACAACGCTGTGCGTGAGGCCAAAAGCAAAGGGATATGACGTTGTGATTGTCGACACTGCAGGTCGTCTTGCGGTTGATGAAGAGATGATGAATGAGATTGCTAATCTCAAAAATGCACTCCATCCAGACGAAACTCTCTTTGTGGTTGACTCCATGACTGGCCAAGACGCTGTGAACACGGCAAAGGAATTTAACGACAGACTCGACTTCGATGGCGTTGTTTTGACCAAACTTGATGGTGACACTCGAGGCGGAGCAGCGCTTTCAATACGTACGGTTGTCACGAAACCCATTAAGTTTGTCGGCACAGGAGAGAAGATGGAAGCGATTGATGCGTTTCATCCTGTGCGCATGGCTGACCGAATTCTCGGCATGGGTGATATCGTTTCACTCGTTGAACGCGCGCAAGAACAGTTCGACGAAGAAGAGGCAAGACGACTCCAAAAAGAAGATACAAAAAGAACAAATTTGATTTCAACGACTTCCTCGGTCAGATTGAACAGATTAAGAAAAATGGGCAATCTTAAAGACTTAGCAAGTATGATTCCGGGCGTAGGTAAAGCCATTAAGGACGTTGATATCGATGATAATGCGTTCAAAGGCATTGAAGCCATCATCAAAAGTATGACACCTAAGGAGCGCACTAATCCTGAAATACTCAACACGAGCCGCAGACAA
>BNJV01001135.1_pt1 | contig 44894 bp, 82 predicted proteins | sample 8540591 | NCBI WGS metagenome assembly BNJV01 (sample SAMD00202457, study PRJDB9452) | human saliva metagenome | host: Homo sapiens
TTCCAACTCAAGCAATCTCTATGGGGATAAAAACATCTTGGATGCTAAGTCAATCCTTCTCTTTGCTTATGGTGAATCTAAAGCAGAAGCTATTGCAGGAACTGTTGAGGGGCCAGTAACTGAAAAGTCTTCCAGCAAGTAGCTTGCAAAACCACCCAGATGTAACCATCATCGCAGACGCAGCCGCTCTTAGCTTGTTAAAAAAATAAATTCAGAACCACTTGCTCTTTTGGGTGAGTGGTTTTAGACATATAAAATTCAACATTACTTTAGGGGACACATGAATAAAGAAGATTTTCTAAAAATAAAAGAAGCATATAAGAGCGCTAGAACAGAAGAGAAAAAGAATAAAAGACTTTCTTTTAAGCAAGAGAGATAGTGATGGAAACTTAATTTTTTAAAGGAGAAAGATGCTACTGATACATTTGTAAGGACCGGTGGAGGATATGGAAAAACATTACTCATCAGGTGGGACTTTATCGAGATCATATGATTTATCAAATCATATGTGGATTGATTTGAATTATAAAGGAAATGATATACTAATCTCTTTACAGTCTTTTGATATTGATCCAAATGGATCTTCATGTCTTATATGATCGAATAGGTATTCTGTTTGAAAAAGGCGGCAAAATTTTTGTTACCAGATAATAAATCTAAAAGTCAGTGATGCTTTTCTTAAAAATGGAAACAACAAACTGGGAACTACCTTTATCTGAAGCAGAGATGGAGGAAATGGTAGACTATATTATTAATCATTATAAAGAATAAAAACTTAGTTTCCTCTTGACATTTATTCATTTTGCATGTAGAATAGAATAGATCTTGAACTTGAAGGAGTGAAAAATGTCTAAAAACAGTAGTACGTAAGAATGAATCTCTTGACGATGCACTTCGTCGTTTCAAACGTGCGGTTACTAAAGCTGGTACTCTTCAAGAAACACGCAAACGTGAATTTATGAAAAAACCTTCTGTAAAACGTAAACGTAAATCAGAAGCAGCTCGTAAACGTAAAAAAATTCTAATTGAAATGAAAGGCTAGACTTGTCTAGTCTTTTTGCACATTGTTTAGAGATATGAGGAACTTATGAAAGAGTATATAAAAAGAATATCAAAAGTTACGCGAAAAACGCTTTAAGGATTGGGGTTATTATTCAACTCCTATAAACTGGCAGGAATTTGAAGAGTCTAATCAGAGGATTTTTTTCAAAAGTATTTGAAGGATTCGAAAAGTATTGTCCGATAATGTTTTTAAGGACAAAGTTGTATAGTAGCTTATTGCTAAATGATATCAAGTATTTTTGCATACTATATAGCTTTTTTTAGACGGAGATTACAATCAATTAAATAATGCTCTGTGGCAAACTGGAAGAGAGGAGTTGATTAGAGGTGGTTTGCTTTGCAAGTGGAACAATTTATACTGATGGTATTTTGAGAGGTTTATTTACCTCTTTTGCATGTAACGATTTTTCAGTCATTTCATCTTATATACCTAAAGACTTGCCTTTACTGAAAGGAACCTATTATCCCCAAAATGTCATCAATCTTTTGCACGCTCTTTATTATCAGGATGAAGACAGATTATCAGAGTCTATCATATTGGCACAACAGTTTCTCGAGAAGAAAAAACGAACAGGTATGGAAGAATTTTCTGTTCGATACTTTATAAACTTGGCAAGAAAAGACGCAGCTGGGATAAGCCAAAACTTACAAAACTTATGCCTAGCTTATCAGAAACGGGGGTATCCCTTTGAGAAGATCGATAAATGCTTCGCTGATGAAGTTCATGGTCTTTATCGCTTGGTAAAATATTTTGATGATTCCATGTTTGAAGAAGTTAGTATGCCGTCTCATAAGACTTTTCTGCAGGAATTTGAAAAATGGCAAGTTCAAAATCAGTTGCCACAAGGACAACAGTTCTATATCTATCCACAAGATATGGCTGATGCAAACAAAATACTAAAAAATGAACTTCCGAGAATTCACATAGAAAAATCAGGAAGGGATTTGGTAATAGATGTTGATCGATTTGCTGTTGATTTGTCTCAACTGATTTGAGAAAGTACGAGAAGACTCACATGCTAAATCATTTTTAAGGCAACTTTAAATAAATACTGTAAATCTTGCAAAAAGGAAACTTCCAGCTACAATCTGATATAATAGTAAGAGAACTCGATTTAAGGAGAAATATATGTCGGTTTCAGTAAAAGAAGTAATTGAGAAGCTTAGATTAGACATTGTCTATGGGGAGCCTGAATTACTTGAAAAGGAAATTAATACTGCAGATATAACGCGACCTGGTCTTGAAATGACAGGCTATTTTGATTACTATACTCCAGAGCGTATTCAATTGTTGGGGATGAAGGAATGGTCTTACCTAGTTTCTATGCCTTCTCAAAATCGTTACGATGTCTTGAAAAAAATGTTCCTACCAGAAACACCGGCAGTTATTGTTGCGCGTGGTCTAGTTGTTCCTGAGGAAATGTTAAAGGCAGCTAGAGAATGTAAAATCGCAATTTTAACAAGTCGTACAGCTACAAGTCGTCTTTCTGGAGAACTTTCTAGTTATCTGGACTCCCGCTTAGCAGAACGTACTAGTGTACACGGTGTCCTAATGGATATCTATGGTATGGGTGTTTTGATTCAAGGTGATAGTGGAATTGGTAAGAGTGAGACAGGTTTAGAACTAGTTAAACGTGGTCACCGCTTGGTGGCAGACGATCGAGTAGATATATATTCTAAGGATGAAATGACTCTCTGGGGTGAACCTGCTGAAATTTTGAAACATCTGATTGAAATTCGTGGAGTAGGGATCATTGATGTCATGAGTCTATACGGTGCTAGTGCAGTTAAGGATTCTTCACAAGTTCAGCTAGCTGTTTATTTGGAAAATTACGATACACATAAGACCTTTGACCGCTTAGGAAATAATGCTGAAGAGTTGGAAATTTCAGGTGTTTCTATTCCGCGTATTCGGATTCCTGTAAAAACAGGTCGCAATATTTCTGTGGTCATCGAAGCCGCTGCCATGAACTATCGTGCTAAGGAAATGGGCTTTGATGCGACACGTCTCTTTGAAGAAAGATTGACGAAATTAATTGAAAAGAACGAGGTGCAAAAATGATTGATCCAGTTGCTTTTTCAAATAGGTCCATTTGCTGTTCGCTGGTATGCTATCTGCATTGTATCTGGATTAATACTAGCAGTTCTTCTTGCAATGAGAGAAGCACCCAAAAAGAAGATTTTATCTGATGATATTATTGACTTTATACTAGTAGCCTTTCCTCTGTCCATTATTGGTGCAAGACTCTACTATGTCATCTTTAAGTTTGACTATTATAGTCAACATATTGGAGAAATCTTTGCTATATGGAATGGTGGTCTCGCTATTTATGGTGGTTTAATTACAGGTGCTATTGTTCTATACATCTTTGCGGATCGCAAGCTGATTAATACCTGGGACTTCCTAGATATTGCAGCACCAAGTGTCTTGATTGCCCAGAGTCTTGGACGTTGGGGAAATTTCTTTAACCAAGAGGCCTATGGGGCCACTGTAGAGAGTCTTGACTACTTGCCTAGTTTCATTAAGAATCAGATGTATATTGATGGCTCATATCGACAACCAACCTTCCTGTACGAATCTATCTGGAACCTTATTGGTTTTTAGTTTAATTGTTATTTTTAGACGCCGATTAAATGGCATTCGTCGTGGTCATATCACAGCCTTTTTACTTAATTTGGTATGGTTTTTGGACGTATGATTATTGAGGGTATGCGTACAGATAGTCTCATGTTCTTTGGACTTCGTGTATCTCAGTGGTTGTCTGTTCTATTAATTGGACTTGGTATTTATATTATTGTTTATCAAAAATCGGAAAAAGCACCATTTTATAATGTAAAAAGGAGAATTAAAATGTTAGAAGTTGCTTTATATTTTTGTGGCTATTGCCTTGATTGTCTTTATAGTTTATTTGATTATTACTCTTCAAAAAGTTGGACGTGTAATTGATGAAACAGAAAAATACTGTTAAAACGCTAACTTCAGATGTAAATGTTACTCTACATCACACAAATGAACTTCTTGCAAAGGTAAATGTCCTTGCAGATGATGTCAATGTCAAAAATTGCCACTATTGATCCACTTTTTTACTGCAGTAGCTGATTTATCAGTATCTGTATCGGATTTAAACCAACAGGCACGTGTCTTAAGTAGCTTCATCAGCTGGTTCAAAAACTTTAAAGACTAGTGCTGGCCTATCAGCTATTCGTGTCGCAAGTAAGTTTTTCAAAAATAATAAAGGAGTAAGCTCATGGGTAAATTATCATCAATCCTTTTAGGAACTGTTTCAGGTGTGGCTGTTGCCTTGTTTCTAACAAGCGAAAAAGGAAAGCGAGTTACTAGTCAAGCACAAGACTTTATTGATGATCTGAAAGAAGATCCTGAATATGCAAAAAGAACAGGCTCTTGAAAAATTGACAGACGTCAAAGAACAAAACCAAAAGAATTTGTTCTTAAAACAAAGGAACAAATCGAATCTGGGGAAATTACGATTGATACTGTCCTAGATAAAGCAAAATACCATGCTCAACAAGCGACTGAAGCTTCAAAAGAGACCTTGAACAATCTCAAGGAACAATTGGAAGAAAAAGTAGTTGTTGAAGACCTAGAAGACGGTCAAGAAATCGTCATCGAAATCGAAGAAGATTAAGATAGAAATCACCATTTTTGATTCCCTTAGAGTCGGAGATGGTGATTTTTTTCTTGAGTGAAGTCTTTGTGGTATAATAAATACTATGCAGAAGAAACCAACATCAGCTTACGTGCACATTCCATTTTTGCACACAAATCTGTTATTATTGTGACTTTTCTAAGGTCTTTATTAAAAATCAACCAGTAGACAGCTATCTAGAACATCTACTGCAAGAATTTCATTCTTATGACATTCAGAAGTTGCGTACTCTCTATATTGGGGGAGGGACACCGACAGCCTTGTCTGCGCTACAGTTAGAGGTGCTTCTGGATGGATTGACTAAAAACTTAGATTTGTCAGTCTTAGAAGAATTAACCATTGAGGCTAACCTGGTGACCTGGATCCTGATAAGATTGCTGTCTTGCAAAATTCTGCAGTTAATCGTGTATCACTAGGAGTTCAGACCTTTGATGACAAAATGCTGAAAAAAATTGGTCGTAGTCATTTGGAGAAGGATATCTATGAAAATATTGATCGTCTCAAGTTAGCAGGGTTTGATAATATTTCCATTGACCTGATTTACGCTCTTCCCGGTCAAACCATGGAACAAGTTAAGGACAATGTTGCCAAGGCCATCGCTTTGGACATTCCCCACATGAGTCTCTATAGCTTGATTTTTGGAAAACCATACGGTCTTTTATGAATCGTATGCGTCGTGGGAAATTACCACTTCCTAAAGAAGAAGTAGAAGCTGAAATGTTTGAATATATCATTGCTGAATTAGAGAGAGCTGGTTTTGAGCATTATGAAATTTCAAATTTTTCAAAACCTGGCTTTGAAAGTCGTCACAATCTTATGTATTGGGATAATGCTGAGTATTATGGTATAGGTGCAGGTGCGTCTGGTTATGTAAATGGTGTTCGCTATAAAAATCATGGCCCTATCCGCCATTATCTCAATGCTGTTGAAGCTGGTAATGCTCGCATTAACGAAGAACATTTGACTAAGCGAGAACAGATGGAAGAAGAGATGTTTTTTTGGGCCTTCGTAAAAATCAGGTGTTTCCATGACTCGATTTGAAGAAAAATTTGGCACGTCTTTTTCAAGAGTTGTATGGACAAGTAGTCAGAGATTTGTGCCAACAAAGGCTTTTTACAAGTAGAAGGTCAGCAAATACGAATGACAAAGAAAGGTCTCTTTTAGGAGATACAGTAGCAGAAAGATTTATATTGGAGTAATATTATGGGCTTAACTTATCAAATGAAAACTAAAATCCCTTTTGATATGTCAGACATGAACGGACATATCAAATTGCCAGATATTATCTTGCTGTCTTTGCAAGTATCTGGAAGCCAGTCAGCTCAACTAGGTGTCAGTGATAAGGAAATCCTTTGAGCGTTATAATTTGGTCTGGATTATTACGGAGTATGATATTGACGTGATTAGACTTCCTCGTTTTGCAGAGGAAATTACCATTGAGACAGAAGCCTTGAGTTACAATAGACTCTTTTGCTACCGTCGTTTTACTATCGACGATGAATCTGGTCAAGCAATTATTCAAATGCTGGTTACTTTTGCTCTTATGGACCGAGACAGTCGGAAGGTACATAATGTAGAAGCAGAGATGGTCGCTCCATATCAATCCGAGTTTTCGAAGAAAATTATCAGAGGACCTAAAATATCTTGATTTGGAAAATCCATCAAGTAAGGATTATCATGTCCGCTTTTTATGATTTAGATATGAATGGCCACGTCAATAACAGTAAGTACTTGACTGGATATTTGAAGTTATGGGATCTGAGTTTTTGATGGAACACATCCCTAAAAAAATTAATCTCAAATACATTAAAGAGGTAAGACCAGGCGGTATGATTACATCTAGCTATAGTCTGGATGGACTTACAAGTAATCACCAGGTAGTGAGTGATGGTGCTATTAACGCAAAAGCCATTATCGAATGGACTAAGAAGGGTGAAAATGACTTATAAAGGTTATTTAATCGATTTAGACGGAACAATTTATAAAAGGCAAAGACCGTATCCCTGAAGGAGAAGCTTTTGTTCATGAGTTGCAAAAGCGTGGTATTCCCTACCTTTTTGTAACTAACAATACAACTCGCACACCTGAAAGTGTTCAGGAAAATGTTGGCCAAGCAGTTTGATATTGATACTCCTGTGTCAACCATTTATACTGCAACACTTGCAACAATTGATTATATGAATGACCTTGGTCTTGAAAAAGACTGTCTATGTCATCGGTGAAGCAGGTTTGAAAGAAGCTATTCAAGCAGCAGGCTATCTTGAAGACAAAGACAATCCCGCCTATGTGGTTGTAGGTTTGGACTGGCAGGTAGACTACGAAAAGCTAGCTACTGCAACACTTGCCATTCAAAAAGGTGCACACTTTATTGGAACCAATCCTGATTTAAACATACCAACTGAGCGAGGACTATTACCAGGCGCTGGTTCAATCATTACTTTGTTAGAAGCCGCGACTCGAGTTAAGCCTGTTTATATTGGTAAACCAAATGCTATTATTATGGGAAAAAGCAGTCGAGCATTTAGGACTTGCACGTGAAGATTTGCTCATGGTAGGGGATAATTATCTGACAGATATTCGAGCTGGTATCGATAATGGAATTCCAACTTTGTTAGTAACTACTGGTTTTACAAAAGCTGAAGAAGTGCCAAATCTTCCTATTGCACCGACTCATGTTCTATCAAGCTTAGCGGAGTGGAATTTCGATGAGAACTAAACTAACTTTTGGAGCAAGCCTGCTTTTTCTATTGTCACTTGCTATCTTAGTAACCATTTATCTTGCTTGGATTTTATACCCTTTTTGAGATTTCTTGGTTAAATCTAACAAGTCGAGTTCATTTGAAATCAGACATTATTCAGTATAATTTTCATATCCTAATGGATTATTTAACAAATCCTTTTCAATCCAGTATTGGAAATGCCAGATTTCCCTTCGTCTGAATCAGGTTTACATCATTTTGCGGTTGTAAAAGGTCTCTTTCATCTAACTCAAGGAGTAGCTCTTGTTACATTACCCTTTTTCTACATTTTCTGGAACCAGGTTGTCAGAAAAGGATTTCTGTCTCTTTATCGAAAAACCTTAGTATTTATGGTTTGGGCTTCCGGTGGGACTTGGTTTATTTGGAGTCTTCATAGGTTTTGAACGCTTCTTTACCCTATTTCATCAATTTCTTTTTGTGGGAGACGATACCTGGTTATTTGACCCAGCTAAGGATCCTATTATTCTCATCCTTCCAGAGAACTTTTTCCTCCATTGTTTTATACTCTTTTTTGGAATTTATGAACTGATTTTTCTTTCTTTTTACGTGAAAAGTAGAAATGGCAAGTGACGATAACCATATTTGTGTAAGCACCTTATTGTTCATTAAAAACATTGGTTTTCAGAAAATATGAACAATATTTATGAAAAATATATCAAATTATCTCTGAAAAGCTTGATTTTTTATAAAAATTTGCTTTTTAGGAAAGAACTAGTCAAGCGCTTAATTTTTGTATAATAGAATAAGAAAAGATACAAAGAAGAGAAAAGCATGATTACACTATTTTTATCACCGAGTTGTACATCATGTCGTAAGGCAAAGGCTTGGCTTCATAATCATAAAGTGCCTTTTCAAGAGCACAATATTATGACCAGTCCTTTTAACGAGAAAAGAATTACAACATATTCTTTCCTTGGACCGAAAACGGTACTGATGACATCATTTCAACTCGTTCAAAAATCTTCCAAAAATTGGATATTGATGTAGATAGTATTTCAGTATCGGAGTTACTTCGCTTAATCGAGCAGTACCCGAGTCTTTTGCGTCGTCCAATTATTATTGATGATAAAACGGATGCAAATAGGCTTTTAATGAAGATGAAATTCGAGCTTTTCTTTCAAGAAGCTATCGAAAAACAAGAACTGAAGGAAGCTACCTTGAGAGCTGGTATAAATTAGATGAATAAACAATATAGTTACCCACTAGATTTTTCTGTGGAGCACTGAAGAACTTGCTTCAGTGCTTTCTTTTTAATGATGTTGAAGTTGCTTATGAAGGAAAAATAGAAACAAAAATATTAGATTCTTATAAAGAATTTAAGATAGTAGTTCCAAGTAAAAGTGAAGAAAAACGTTTTGGACGGAATTTGAAATAGCCAGTGGCTATTCTTTCTATCGAGCAGTTCAAATGGCTAAAGAAAAAAGGGGAAGGGATGATTTCACTTGGAAAAATAAATTTGCCTTTGCCAAAGAGATTGTTAGAGAGGTCACGAGCTATATCCGAAAACATATGAAAAGACGACCTTCATATGAGAGAAAATCTTCTCCGACTGATTTGGTGACCAAGTTGGACAAGGAAGTGCAGACTCTCCTGATTGATAAGATTCACTCGCGCTATCCAAATGATTTGTTCTGTGCAGAAGAGGGAGATTTTTAAATCTCCTGTTGATCAAGGTTCTGTTTGGGTCATTGATCCTATTGATGGAACCAATAATTTTTGTTGCCCTAAGCTGAAGATTTTCGCTATCATGGTAGCTTATTTCGAAAATGGTCAAGGACAATTCGGTATTATTTACGATGTCATGAAAGATGTTTGTTACCATGGTGGAGGTGTATTTCCAGCTTATTGTAATAATGAACTCTTGCCTCCTTTAAAACCAAACCTTTGAGTGATTTTCTAGTGGCCATTAATGCTGGAATGTTAGAAACAAATGCTTGGGGTGTGCTGATTTAGGGAATGCTTCACTTGAGTACGAGTTTATGGAAGTGCCGCTATCAGTTTCTCGAAAAATCTTATCTGGTCAGCTATTGACCCATATTACCTATCTGAAACCTTGGGATTACGCAGCTGCAAGTATCTTGGGGGAAAATCTCGGGTATCAAGTTATAACTCTCTCTGGAGATGAACCAGATTTTCAGACTTGCCAACCTGTCATGATGATTCCAAGAGAAATGTTACCAGACATTCAACTCCTATATTTACGAAAAGGAAACCATAGATGAACTTTCCGGAAGGATTTGTAAAAATATGAAGAAATATTTTTGGAGATGAGGCAAGAGCTTTTTCTTGCCTCTTTTGATGATGATGCCATTTCCTGCCTTTCGCAGCAATCCCTTTAAAAGAAGCTCAAGGCACTTTCTCTGGACCCTATTCCTAACACACCTTGGGGCTACTATGGCAAGGTTTCTGGAAAATCACCTGAGCATGTGACTGGGCTTTGGTTTATTCTCAAGAACCAGCTGCTCAAATGGTAGCTCAGGTAGCCCAGCCAAGTCCTGGAATGAAAGTATTAGATCTGGCAGCAGCGCCGGGAGGCAAATCAACTCAATTAGCTGCTTACTTAGCAGGTGAGGTATTTTAGTTTCAACGAGATTTCAAACAAGCGTGCCAAAATCTTAGTGGAAAAATATGGAACGCTTTTGGTGCGACTAATATCGTTGTGACCAATGAATCTGCAGAACGTTTAGCCAAGGTCTTTAAAGGTTATTTTGACCTGATTGTTCTGGATGCTCCTTGCTCGGGTGAAGGAATGTTTCGTAAACAACCCGAAGCTATGGATTATTGGAGTGAGGATTATCCTGATCAATGCGCTAGTCTACAACGAGATTTTTAGAAGATGCAGTTACAATGTTGGCTGAAGGAGGTCAACTTGTCTATTCTACTTGTACTTGGGCTCCAGAAGAAAACGAAGAAATCATTAACTGGCTCATAGGTAACTACGATTTTGAATTGATTCCAATCCAACACACCAATGGAATGGTACCTGGAATTGATTTACCTGAAACAGCTAGAATGTACCCTCATCACTTTAAGGGAGAAGGTCAGTTCGTGGCCCATCTTCAGTTTAAAGGTCAAAACAAGGCTGGAAGTTCAAACCTTCTAAATCCAACCTATCTCGTGAACAGATTTCTTTATGGCAGGATTTTGAGAAAAAATATCTTAAAGAAAAACTGACCGGTGTCCTACAAGTTTTTGGAGACCAGCTTTATCTCTTGCCAGATGTCCTACCCGATATAGGAAAACTCAAGATTGCTCGTAATGGTCTTCATCTTGGAACTTTTTAAGAAAAACGTTTTTGAACTCAAAGTTTTGCTCTTGGCTTAGCTTTAAAACCAAGCCAAGTCAAGCAAGGAATCGAAATTCATCAAGAAGACTTTGTCAAATATGTGGCTGGTGAAACGGTCCAATTAGCTGAAACTCTTCCAAATGGTTGGTACCAAGTTTTGGTTGGTGGAAATGGTCTAGGTTTTGCAAAAGTAACCGGAAATACCTTGAAGAATTATTTTCCCAAGGGCTTGAGGTTTCAGGTGAAAAACTAGTCAAAAACAGTATTCTATGTTATAGTGGAAGTATGGATTTTCCCTGAAAAACAATAGAAAATAAGGGCAAAAATTCAAGCTATTCATCATTATTTTCAAGGAGACAAATAGTGAAAAATTTAAAAACTCACCATCTCTTGCAACTCTTTTACTTGCTGGTTCGCTAGCAGGATGTGCAAGTTGGATTGATCGTGGGGAGTCTATGACGGCTGTCGGTTCAACTGCTCTTCAACCTTTAGTCGAAGCGGCAGCGGATGAATTTGCGTCCGCTACACGTTGGTAAAACAGTCAATGTTCAAGGCGGTGGTTCAGGTACAGGTCTGTCTCAAGTCCAGTCTGGAGCGGTAGACGTCGGTAACTCGGATGTATTTGCCGAGGAAAAAGACGGAATCGATGCATCTGCCTTAGTTGACCACAAGGTAGCTGTTGCGGGAATAGCTGTTATCATCAACAAAGAAGTCGATGTTGATAATCTTACGACAGAACAACTTCGCAAAATTTTTACAGGTGAAATTACCAACTGGAAGGAAGTCGGCGGTAAGGATTTAGCTATCTCTATTATCAACCGAGCTGCTAGCTCAGGTTCTCGTGCTACCTTTGACAGTGTGATTATGAATGGTCAGTCAGCGGTACAAAGTCAGGAGCAAGATTCAAACGGTATGGTGAAGTCCATTGTTTCTCAAACCCCTGGAGCTATTTCCTACCTTGCCTTTGCTTATGTTGATGATTCGGTTGGGACCATCAAGCTCAATGGTTATGAGCCAATTTCAGAAAATGTTACAACGAATAACTGGCCTTTGTGGTCTTATGAACATATGTATACACTTGGTGAGCCAAATGAATTGGTTGGAGAATTTTTAAACTTTGTCCTTTCAGACGAAGCTCAGAATGGAATCGTTAAAGGAATGGGTTATATTTCTGTTAAGGAAATGAAGGTTGAAAAAGATGCTGCAGGTACTGTGACAGCGCTAGAAGGGAGCCAATAATGAATCAAGAAGAATTATCAAAAAAATTGCTCTCTCCTTCAAAAAACTCTCGTCTTGAGAAATTAGGAAAAGGGCTAACCTTTGCCTGCCTATCTTTGATTGTTATCATTGTTGCAATGATTTTGATCTTTGTAGCCCAAAAAGGCTTATCGACCTTCTTTGTTAATGGTGTGAATATCTTTGATTTTCTTTTTGGTGCAACTTGGAATCCGTCAGGTAAACAATTTGGTGCCCTTCCAATGATTTTAGGTTCCTTTATCGTTACCATCTTATCAGCTCTGATTGCAACACCATTTGCCATTGGTGCTGCAGTCTTTATGACAGAGGTGTCTCCAAAAGGAGCTAAGATTTTGCAACCTGCTATTGAACTCTTAGTTGGGATTCCTTCAGTAGTTTATGGATTTATCGGTTTGCAGGTCGTGGTACCATTTGTACGTACTGTCTTTGGTGGAACAGGGTTTGGAATCTTGTCAGGAATTTTTGTTCTCTTTGTTATGATTTTGCCAACAGTAACCTTCATGACAACAGATAGCCTACGTGCGGTTCCTCGTCACTATCGTGAAGCTAGTTTAGCCATGGGAGCGACTCGTTGGCAAACCATCTGGCGTGTAACCTTGAAGGCTGCTCGTTCAGGTATTTTTACGGCAGTAGTTTTCGGAATGGCGCGTGCCTTTGGTGAGGCCCTGGCGATTCAGATGGTTGTTGGTAACTCAGCAGTTGTTCCAACTTCATTGACGACACCAGCAGCGACTCTGACATCTGTTTTGACCATGGGAATCGGTAATACCGTTATGGGAACTGTTGATAATAATGTTCTTTGGTCACTGGCCTTAGTATTGCTTTTGATGAGCTTAGCCTTTAACAGTGTCATTAAACTGATTACAAAAGAGAGAGGAAAGAAAAACTATGCACGCTAAGAAATTAGATAAACTTGCAACAGCTGTCCTCTACACTATCGCAGGAATCATTGTAACCATTCTAGCTTCCTTGATTCTTTATATCTTGGTTCGAGGCTTGCCTCATGTTTCTTGGTCTTTTCTTGACAGGGAAAATCATCCTCTTATCAAGCAGGTGGTGGTATTGGAATCCAGCTTTATAATTCCTTCTTCCTTTTGGTCATTACCTTATTCATCTCTGTACCTCTATCAATGGGGGCTGGAATTTTCCTAGCAGAGTATGCTAAAAAAGGTCGTGTTACCAATTTTGTCCGTACCTGTATTGAAATCTTGTCTTCTCTACCATCCGTAGTTGTGGGGCTCTTTGGTTACCCTCATCTTTGTAGTCCAGTTCGAGTATGGGTTTTCCATTATTTCTGGTGCCTTGGCTTTGACCGTCTTTAATCTTCCACAGATGACTCGTAACGTTGAAGACAGTTTGAAACACGTTCACCACACACAACGTGAAGCTGGTTTGGCGCTTGGAATCTCTCGTTGGGAAACAGTCCTGCATGTCGTTATTCCTGAAGCCCTTCCAGGTATTGTAACGGGAATCGTGCTTGCATCAGGTCGTATTTTTGGAGAAGCTGCAGCCCTTATCTATACAGCAGGTCAATCTGCACCAGCTCTTGATTGGTCTAACTGGAATGTTCTCAGCGTAACCAGTCCAATCTCAATCTTTCGTCAAGCAGAAACCTTGGCTGTCCATATCTGGAAAGTCAACAGTGAAGGAACCATTCCTGATGGAACTTTGGTTTCAGCAGGTTCTGCAGCGGTGCTCCTAATCTTTATCTTGATCTTTAACTTTGGAGCACGTAAACTCGGAAGCTATCTACATAAGAAATTAACCGCAGCCTAAAGGAGAAGCCATGTCAAAATATAATTGGGATGAAAGGCATATCATTACTTTTCCAGAAGAAAAAGTGGCCCTCTCTACGAAGGATTTACATGTTTACTACGGTAAGAATGAATCCATCAAGGGCGTGGATATGCAATTCGAAAAAAATAAAATTACAGCCTTGATCGGACCGTCAGGTTCTGGGAAATCAACCTACCTACGCAGTCTCAACCGTATGAATGATACCATTGATATTGCTAAAGTTACAGGACAAATTCTCTATCAAGGAATTGACGTTAACCGCCCTGAAATCAATGTCTATGAAATGCGTAAACATATTGGAATGGTTTTTCAACGTCCAAACCCATTTGCTAAATCAATCTACCGTAACATCACCTTTGCACACGAACGTGCAGGTGTTAAGGATAAGAAAATCCTTGATGAAATTGTAGAAACCTCACTTCGCCAGGCCGCCCTCTGGGATCAGGTTAAAGACGACCTTCATAAGTCAGCCTTGACGCTTTCAGGTGGTCAACAGCAACGTCTCTGTATCGCACGTGCTATTTCTGTAAAACCAGACATTCTCTTAATGGATGAGCCGGCATCAGCCTTGGATCCGATTGCGACAGCTCAACTTGAGGAAACTATGTTGGAGTTGAAGAAGGACTTCACTATCATAATCGTAACCCACAGTATGCAACAGGCTGCGCGTGCAAGTGACTACACTGGATTTTTCTACTTAGGGTGATTTAATTGAGTACGATAAAACGTCAAATATTTTCCAAAAATGCTAAGCTACAGTCAACCAATGACTACGTAACTGGACACTTTGGTTAGAAAGGAAACAGTATGACAGAACCGATTTTGCAGGTTAAAGACCCTGTCTGTTTATTACAATAAAAAGAAGGCTTTTGAATAGTGTTTCTATCTTTCCAACCCAAGGAAATAACAGCTCTTATAGGTCCATCAGGATCAGGAAAATCAACCCTTCTAAAGGCTATTAATCGTATGGGAGATTTAAATCCTGAGGTAACTACCACTGGGTCAGTGGTTTACAATGGTCACAATATTTATAGCCCACGTACCGATACGGTTGAATTACGTAAGGAAATCGGGATGGTTTTCCAACAACCCAATCCCTTCCCAATGTCTATCTACGAAAATGTTGTTTATGGCCTCCGTATAAATGGGGAAAAAGACAAGCAAGTCTTGGATGAAGCTGTTGAGAAAGCTTTACAGCGTGCTTCAATCTGGGATGAGGTCAAGGATCGCTTGCATGATTCAGCAATTGGTCTATCAGGTGGACAGCAGCAACGTGTCTGTGTAGCGCGTGTATTGGCGACTAGTCCAAAGATTATCCTCTTGGATGAGCCGACCTCAGCCTTAGACCCTATCTCGGCTGGAAAAATCGAAGAAACCCTATATAGCCTTAAGGACAAGTACACCATGCTATTGGTTACTCGTTCCATGCAGCAAGCATCTCGAATCTCTGACAAGACAGGATTCTTCCTAAACGGAGATTTGATTGAATTTAACAATACCAAGGAAATGTTCCTCTACCCTCAACATAAGGAAACCGAGGACTATATTTCAGGAAAAATTTGGATAGGAGAGAAAAGATGTTACGATCTCAATTTGAAGAAGATTTAGAGAAATTGCACAACCAATTCTACGCTATGGGACAAGAGGTTCTTTCCCAAATCAATCATGTACAGTTCGTGCCTTTGTCACACATGACCGTGACTTAGCAAAGGAAGTTATCGAAAAAGACGCAGATGTCAATGAATATGAACTGAAACTTGAAAAGAAATCATTTGAAATTATTGCCCTTCAACAGCCAGTTTCACAAGATCTGCGTACAGTTTTAACCGTTCTAAAAAAGCTGTTTCTGACTTGGAGCGTATGGGAGACCACGCTGTATCTATCGCTGAAGCAACTATTCGTATGAAGGGTGAAGAACGTATCCCAGAAGTTGAAGAAGAAATTAAAAACATGGGACGTGATGTGAAAGATTTTGTAGAAACAACACTCGAACTCTACCTTAACGGATCAGTCGATAAGGCCTCATGAAGTTGCTTCATTAGATGAAAAATTAACCAATATTTTGAGAACATCCGTGATCTTGCTACTTTAGAAATCAAGAAAAACCCAGAGGCTATCATTACAGGTCGTGATTACTTCCAAGTGATTTCATACTTGGAGCGTATCGGTGACTATGCTAAGAATATCTGTGAATGGGTCGTTTACTTTGAAACAGGTAAGATTGTAGAATTGTAAAATGTTTAGATGATAATTATTGTGAAAGCTTACTTTTTTAATATAGTAAGCTTTTCATTGTATCGATAGTTTACTTTGTCAGAGGTGAATAATGAACTATATACAGAGTATAAGAAAAAGTTGGAAAAAGATAAAAATTATTTTAAATTTTACTTGTGGGAATTTTAAGTCAATCAGGAAAAATATTATTACAAAAACGAGCAGACAAAGGAACTTGGGGTTTACCGGGTGGTGCCATTGAACTTGGTGAATCTTCTGTAGAAGTATTGGTCTGAGAGTTTTATGAAGAAACTGGAATTACAGTGAAAGTACATAAGCTCCTAAATGTTTATACAAAAATATTCAGATAGTTATCCAAATGGTGATGAGGCACGATTATTACAATGTTGTATTTAGTTACATCTGAAACTTCGATCTCTACAAATGTTTTTACGAGTGACGAAACTTTAGAATTAGAGTTGTTTGATCACAAGGACATACAAAAATATCACAATTGTAAAACCAGCAACATCAAGATATGATAAATGATTTTTGAAAAATAAGTACCCAATAGATAGATAAAATGAATTCTGTGTTTATATTTTATGAGTAATATTCACGGAAATATAATAAAACTTGACAAAAGTTTGTACAAAAAGTATAATTATACATATTAAATCAAAAAGGTGTTTATTTATGTATAAGAAATGGTTTTTACTAATTTCGACTTTGATAGCAAGTTTCTTTTTAGTGGCTTGTCAATCTTCTAGTTCCAACTCCCAATCTGCTCTCCAAGCTATAAAGCAAAAAGGAAAAATTATAGTAGCAACAAGCCCTGACTATGCTCCCTTTGAGTTTCAAGCCCTGTTAGATGGAAGAAACCAAGTTGTTGGAGCAGATATTGATATGGCTCAAGCAATTGCGGATGAACTTGGTGTAAAACTAGTAATCTCGACTATGAGTTTTGATAATGTCTTGACCAGTCTTCATACTGGTAAGGCTGATTTGGCTATTGCAGGTATTAGCGCTACCGATGAAAAGAAAAGGAAGTCTTTGACTTTTCAATTCCTTACTACGAAAATAAGGCAAGTTTTCTTATCAGAAAAAGGAGATTTAGACAAATACAAGGATCTGAATTCTTTGGCAAGTGCCAGTATTGCTGCCCAAAAAGGAACTGTTCCTGAATCCATGGTCAAAGAACAACTCCCAGAAGCCAAATTGGTATCTTTAAGTAATATGGGTGAAGCAGTCAACGAACTGCAATCTGGAAAAGTCGATGCAGTTCATATGGATGAACCAGTAGCACTTAGTTATGCTACAAAAATTCAGACTTACAAGTAGCAAGTGTTTCTTTAACTATGAATGAGGGGAGACCAATGCAGTAGCGATAAGGAAAGGGAATGAAGACTTGAAAGAGGTAGTCGATAAGGTCATCCAAAAACTAAAAGATGAGGGAACCTATCAAACTTATCTTGAAAAAGCTGCTAAGTTAACAGAAGTAGAACAATAAAGAAAGCAGAATTGGACTTATTCCAATTCTGCTTTTATGTAGCTTAGGACTTTTTCTAAATTCTCTAAGGAAACTTTTACAAACTGATAGGGACATGGACCTGAGATAGGCTTCCTCGAAGAAATCCAAAATTAAGATGACTGTGCTTTAAACTTGCAATCTTGGGGAATTGACGGAGATCCAAGAGGAGACCATTATGGAGTCGGAAAGCGGGGAGTGGACAGGATGATTTCTTAAGTACGTGATCAATCTGAACTTGATACCTGTCTTGTATTGCCAGTCTGGCAAGACGGTTCTTTTCAAATAATTGGCTATCGATATATAAGGATAGAGCCTTTTGCATGATAAGATTACTATCGTAGTCAAGGATATTTTTTTGTAGGATACAAAGGGTTCTTTGATAGTATTTGGGAGGATAAGAGCGGTAATCCGAAGGGCTGGGAAGAGGCTAGTTGAGAAGGACTTGATGTAAATAACCCGGTCCTCAGTATCCAGATAGTGAAAGGTCTGTCCTTTTTTGGATCCAAGTCTCCTAGGTAATCATCTTCAACAATGTAAACACCGTACTGATTCGCAAGAGCAAGAATTTCTCGTTTCTCTTCTTCAGTGTAGGAGTGCCCCTAGAGGATAGTGAAAACGAGGAATAGTGTAGAAAAATTTGATAGTACCAGTTTTAAAGTGTCTTTCTAATTCTTCAAGGTTAATACCGTCAATTCGTCGTTCAATGGTTTTGATAGGGAAGGTTTTGAGCTAGCAACAGCTGATTCATCTCGATGGTAGGTAGGTTGCTCAATAAGGATTTCCTCCGCCTTATTAGGGAAATCAATCTGAGAAAGGATAAAAAAAGGGCTTGTTGGGTACCAGATGTCAAAAACTAGTTGGTCAGGCTTGCAATAAAGGGCTTGCTCAAAAGGAGTTTATGAACAGATTTTCTAAGGTCGTCAAGTCCTTCCTGATTGTCATAATAGTTAAAGAGGTAGTTTTCTCGGCCAATCAAGGTCTCATTGACACAAAAGGCGAAAGTCATCATAAGCACTGGCGTGCTCATCTGTAACTTCGATTTCTAGGTCTTGATGCTGTCCTTGTTCTAAGACATAATAGCCACTCTGGGGTTTAGCGTATAGATATTGAGCATGCTTCAAGTCAAGTAAAGCTCGTTGAATGGTGTCTTTGCTACATTGGAAGTCTTGACTAAGTTGACGGATAGATGGGAGGCGACTACCAGTTGGGAATTTCCCAGTCTCGATACCAACCTTGAGATAAGCTACTACTTCTTGATATTTGCTCAACTTTCTCATATGAGACCCTCCAATAATCATTGTACCCTTTTTCTACGTTTGGCAATGCTAAAGCCAATCTCCCATTCAAATCTAAGAAAATTTATGATATACTTAGAAAGTAAAAACATTGGAAAGAATGGGATACTAAGGTGCGTGAACCAGTAAAAATTATTTCAATACAATACTTTAGGAGCACTGATGGCTGGACTCTATGGAGGCAGTCTGACAGTAGGTGAATTACTTCAACATGGTGATTTAGGCCTAGGTACTCTTGACTCTATAGATGGTGAGCTGATTGTCTTGGATGGTAAGGCTTATCAAGCCAAGGGGTCAGGTGAAAAACCAGAGATTGTTGAAGTATCTCCTGATGCCTTGATTCCTTATGCGGCAGTTGTTCCCCATCAGGCTGAAGTTATTTTCCGCCAGCGTTTTTGAAATGACTGATCAGGAATTAGAAGAAAGAATTGAGTCCTATTATGATGGGGAAAATCTATTTCGTTCCATCAAGATTCATGGGGATTTCAAGCATATGCATGTACGTATGATTCCCAAGTCAACATCTGAAAGAAAGTTTGCAGAGGTTGCGACTCATCAACCAGAGTATCGTCGTGAAAATGTATCTGGAACTATTGTTGGCTTCTGGACCCCAGAAATTTTTCCATGGGGTTAGTGTCGCAGGTTACCATTTGCACTTCATTTCAGATGACCTAACATTTGGTGGTCATGTGATGGACTTTGTTATCGAGGAAGGGATTGTAGAATTAGGAGCTGTTGATCAATTAGATCAACGTTTCCCAGTTCAAGATCGTAAGTATCTTTTTGCAAAGTTCAATGTAGATGAGATGAAAAAAGATATTGAACAGTCAGAGTAAAGGAAGAGAAATATGAATGGACATATTATAGCAACGATGATTGCTTTAATCATTTTTGATTGCAGCTATTTGGTTTGCGAGAAAGAAATATAAGATAAATCTATCAGTTTTAGGATTAGGAGCACTTGCCTTTTTTTCGTATCGGCACAGGTCTTGGAGAAGATTGTTCATCTTCTTGTTCTTCGCCCGCAAAGGGATGGAACAATTGCTCTAATGACAGAGCATCCATTTCTCTATGTAATGTATGGAATTGCAATGGCTGCTCTATTTGAAGAAACAGCTCGCTTTATCTTCTTCAAATGGTTGGAGAAGAAAAGAAAATTAGAAGTTTCGGATGCCTTTGCCTATGGTCTTGGTCACGGTGGATTAGAATTACTTTATGTGGGGATTGCTAGCCTAATAAATCTCTTTATCCTATTTTCAGCTGTCCAATCTCAAAATCCTAAGGTTTTGGAACTCTTAACAGAAAAATATGCTGGAAACGATACGAACTCTTGCTCCATGGCAGGTTTATCTCTTGGGACTCGAGCGAATTCTAGCCCTGCTTCTTCAAGTGGGCCTCACTATTTGGGTTTATCAAGCTGTTCGTCAAAAGAAATGGATTTATCTACTAGCAGCCTACGCTTTACATGCTTTATTTGATTTGGCTCCTGCCCTATCGCAAGTTGGCTGGATTTCTAATCCACTTATTGTAGAAGGATTGCTGGCAGTAGAAGTTGTGGGATTTATCTTCCCTAACAAAATCAATCTTTTGCAAAAACAATAGTGTCAAAGAGGCCTAGCCTCTTTTTTTCTGTGAGCTTTTTAAAAAGATAAACTAATCATCGAAAAATGCTCCTAAAAATGGTATAATAGAATGTATTTTATAAAAAGGAAGAGCAAAAATGATTGTATTAGATAAAAATAAATGAAACCTTAGAAGGAATCGATATTCGTTTCGATGAACCCTTAAAATCTTATGCTTATACAAGAGTAGGTGGAAAGGCAGACTATTTGGTTTTTCCACGAAATCGCTATGAGATGGCTCGAGTGGTTAAGTTTGCCAATCAAGAAAATATTCCTTGGATGGTACTGGGAAATGCTAGCAACATTATCGTTCGGGATGGTGGTATCCGTGGATTTGTTATCTTGTGTGACAAACTCAACAACGTTTCAGTCGATGGTTATACCATTGAAGCAGAAGCAGGTGCTAACCTGATTGAGACTACTCGTATAGCTCTTCGCCATAGCTTGACTGGTTTTGAGTTCGCCTGTGGCATTCCCGGAAGCATCGGTGGTGCTGTCTTTATGAATGCTGGTGCCTATGGTGGAGAGATTTCTAATATTTTGCAGTCTTGCAAAAGTATTGACCAAAAGATGGGGGAATTGAAACCTTATCAGCTAAGGATCTAGCCTTTGGTTATCGTCATTCAGCTATTCAAGATTCTGGAGCAGTAGTCTTATCAGCTAAATTTTGCACTATCTCCAGGGAATTATGAGACTATTAATCAAGAAATGGAACGTTTGGCCCACCTTCGAGAACTCAAACAACCTTTGGAATATCCATCATGTGGTTCGGTCTTTAAACGACCAGTCGGACATTTTGCAGGACAATTGATTTCAGAAGCTGGTTTGAAGGGCTACCGTATCGGTGGTGTAGAAGTCTCAGAAAAACATGCAGGCTTTATGGTCAATATTGCGGATGGGACTGCTCGAGATTATGAAGACTTAATTGAGTCTGTCATTGAAAAAAAGTTAAAGAACATTCAGGTGTTACCTTAGAGCGAGAAGTTCGTATCTTGGGTGAGGAACTATAAAAAAATAGGAAGAACCAAGCTCCCATTCATTCAAATTATAAATGGGGGCTAATCCTTTTGTCTATGGAAGATCAATGCAGGAGTGAACAGCTCCTGCAAAAGCATGTAGTGGCTTGATAGAGCCCTAATCTGTTAAACTATGAAAAAGAAGGAATTTATGACAATTGAAAAACCAATTATCGAATTCAGAAACGTTTCTAAGGTTTTTGAAGATAGTGACACTAAGGTTCTCAAGGATATTAACTTTGAGTTGGAAGAAGGAAAATTTTATACACTGCTAGGAGCTTCTGGTTCAGGAAAATCAACCATTCTCAATATTATCGCCGGTTTGCTGGATGCAACGACGGGTGATATTTTTACTGGATGGCGTAAGAATCAATGATATCCCTACCAATAAACGAGATGTTCATACCGTCTTTCAATCCTATGCCTTGTTTCCACATATGAATGTGTTTGAAAATGTTGCCTTTCCATTGCGATTGCGAAAGGTCGATAAAAAAGAAATCGAACAACGTGTCTTAGAAGTTCTCAAGATGGTTCAGTTAGAAGGTTTTGAAAAACGTTCGATTCGTAGGCTATCTGGAGGACAACGTCAGCGTGTAGCTATTGCGCGTGCGATTATCAACCAGCCTCGAGTGGTGCTCTTGGATGAGCCCTTGTCAGCGCTGGACTTGAAATTGCGAACAGACATGCAGTACGAACTGCGTGAACTGCAACAACGATTGGGAATTACCTTTGTCTTTGTCACTCACGATCAGGAAGAAGCTCTGGCTATGAGTGACTGGATTTTCGTTATGAATGACGGTGAAATCGTTCAGTCTGGTACACCAGTTGACATCTACGATGAGCCTATCAACCACTTTGTAGCCACCTTTATTGGTGAGTCCAACATCTTGTCAGGAACCATGATTGAGGACTACTTGGTCGAGTTCAATGGCAAACGATTTGAAGCGGTCGACGGTGGGATGAAGCCAAATGAACCGGTCGAAGTCGTCATTCGTCCAGAGGACTTGCGTATTACCCTTCCAGAAGAAGGAAAACTTCAAGTTAAGGTTGATACTCAGCTTTTCCGTGGGGTTCACTATGAGATTATCGCTTATGATGAACTTGGCAATGAATGGATGATCCACTCGACTCGTAAGGCCATTGTGGGTGAGGAAATCGGTCTGGACTTTGAACCAGAAGACATCCACATCATGCGTCTCAATGAAACCGAAGAAGAGTTCGATGCTCGTATCGAAGAATACGTAGAAATAGAAGAGCAAGAAGCAGGTTTGATTAACGCTATCGAGGAGGAGAGATGAAGAAAACAACCTCTAAACTCTTTGTAGTGCCCTACATGCTTTGGATTGCACTCTTTGTATTGGCACCTTTGGTCTTGATTTTTGGACAATCATTTTTCAACATCGAAGGTCAGTTTAGTTTAGAAAACTATAAATCCTATTTTGCGTCACAAAACTTAACCTATCTCAAAATGAGCTTCAACTCTGTTCTCTATGCAGGGATTGTGACTTTAGTGACACTCTTGATTAGCTATCCAACAGCCCTCTTTTTGACTCGTCTCAAACACCGTCAACTCTGGCTCATGCTAATCATTTTGCCAACCTGGATCAACCTACTCCTTAAGGCCTATGCCTTTATCGGGATTTTTGGTCAAAATGGCTCTATTAATCAATTTCTAGAATTCATCGGAATTGGTTCTCAGCAATTGCTATTTACAGATTTCTCATTTATCTTTGTAGCAAGCTATATCGAGCTTCCATTTATGATTTTGCCCATCTTCAATGTTTTGGATGATATGGATAACAATCTCATTAATGCCAGCTATGACCTCGGTGCAACTAAGTGGGAAACCTTCCGCCATGTCATCTTCCCTCTGTCTATGAATGGGGTGCGAAGCGGAGTTCAATCTGTCTTTATCCCAAGTTTGAGTCTTTTCATGTTGACCCGTTTAATTGGGGGGAACCGAGTGATTACCTTGGGAACTGCCATCGAGCAAAACTTCCTGACAAATGACAACTACGGTATGGGTTCAACTATCGGTGTTGTTCTTATCCTGACTATGTTTATCACTATGTGGGTGACTAAGGAAAGGAGAGAACGATGAAAAAATTATCAAATCTTTACCTAGCCTTTGTCTTTATCGTCCTTTATTTGCCAATCTTTTACCTGATCGGATATGCCTTCAATGCCGGGGATGATATGAATAGCTTTACAGGCTTTAGTTTGTCTCACTTTGAAACCATGTTTGGTGATGGAAGGCTCATGCTTATCTTGGTTCAAACCTTTTTACTAGCCTTTCTATCAGCCTTGATAGCAACAGTGATTGGGACTTTTGGGGCTATCTATATTTACCAATCACGTAAAAAATACCAAGAAACCTTTCTATCTCTCAATAACATTTTGATGGTTGCGCCAGACGTTATGATTGGTGCTAGCTTCTTGATTCTCTTTACCCAACTCAAGTTTTCACTTGGTTTTCTGACAGTCTTGTCCAGTCACGTGGCCTTCTCGATTCCAATCGTAGTGCTCATGGTCTTGCCACGATTGAAAGAGATGAATGGAGATATGATCCATGCAGCCTATGACCTTGGAGCTAGTCAGTTCCAGATGTTTAAGGAAATTATGCTTCCTTACTTAACGCCGTCTATTATTGCAGGCTACTTTATGGCTTTTACCTATTCATTGGATGACTTTGCCGTGACCTTCTTTGTAACGGGGAATGGATTTTCAACCCTCTCAGTCGAGATTTACTCTCGGGCTCGTAAGGGAATTTCGCTAGAAATCAATGCTCTTTCAGCCTTGGTCTTTCTCTTTAGTATTATCCTGGTTGTAGGGTATTACTTCATTTCACGTGAGAAGGAGGAACAAGCATGAAACGACTCCATTCATTTTTAGCAGGAATTTTAGCCATTATCCTTGTCTTGTGGGGGATTTCCTATCATCTTGATAGTAAAATCAATAGCCGTGATAGTCAAAAACTGGTTATCTACAACTGGGGAGATTATATCGACCCTGAACTTCTGGAGAAATTTACAGAAGAAACCGGGATTCAAGTCCAGTACGAAACCTTTGACTCTAACGAAGCCATGTACACGAAAATCAAGCAGGGTGGGACAACCTATGATATTGCTATCCCAAGTGAGTACATGATCAACAAGATGAAGGACGAAGATCTCTTGGTTCCGCTAGATTATAGCAAGATTGAGGGCATTGAGAATATTGGTCCAGAATTTCTCAACCAGTCCTTTGACCCGAATAATCAGTACTCTATCCCATACTTCTGGGGAACTTTGGGAATTGTCTATAATGAAACCATGGTGGAAGAAGCGCCTGAACATTGGGACGACCTCTGGAAACCAGAATACAAGGATTCGATTATGCTCTTTGATGGGGCGCGTGAAGTGCTTGGTTTAGGTCTTAACTCACTAGGCTACAGCCTTAACTCAAAAGATCCTCAACAACTATCACAAACGGTTGATAAACTGTATGAGCTGACTCCTAATATCAAGGCAATTGTAGCCGATGAGATGAAGGGTTACATGATTCAGAACAATGCTGCTATCGGTGTGACCTTCTCAGGGGAAGCTAGCCAGATGTTGGAAAAGAATCCTAACCTCAAATATGTCGTGCCGACAGAAGCAAGTAACCTCTGGTTTGACAACATGGTTATTCCTAAAACTGTCAAGAACCAAGATGCAGCCTATGCCTTCATTAATTTTATGTTGAAGCCTGAAAATGCTCTAAAAAATGCTGAGTATGTTGGCTACTCAACACCAAACAATGCTGCTAAGGAAATGCTCCCAGAGGAGACAAAAGAGGACAAGTCCTTCTATCCCGATGCAGATACAATGAAACACCTCGAAGTTTATGAAAAAAATTTGACCATAAATGGACAGGTATCTATAGTGACCTCTTCATACAATTTAAGATGTATCGGAAGTAGTGATAGTAACGAAAACGAATCAGTCAAGCTGGTTCGTTTTTGAATAGTTGTATAGCTGTTTATTTTTACTATCCTATTTGCTTATTTTACTGCCTAGTAGTATACTAAGTTTATACGAATAGAAAGCGGTAACAAATCATGAAAATGTCTACTTTTTTCTAAAAAAGTTACTGGCCAACCTTTTTAATTGTTAACGAAACAATTATACTATTTCATTTAAAGGATGGCTTGGATCAGCAATATCTAACAACGGATTCCATACATTTGGTGATAGGTTACTTTATTTTTGCAAATATTTTCATAGCTATCTTTAGCAATTCGAAAAGTTGGAATAAAAGTTGGGATAAAAAGGAAAAATGGGAGTAAGAAAAAAATATATCCTGAAAAAGTAATCAGGGATGTAGGGAATGGTTTGTTCAAATGGAGATAATTGTTTGTTCATTTTAGATGAAAACTCTTACAAAAATATGGTATACTATTATTAGTTTCCAATAGGTATTATCATGATTTTTATATTATTTACATATATAAGATGCGGGATATAGAATCCTATTCACCTCGAAAGGGACGGAAACATTATACCTTCTTTTCGCTATATTATATTTTATTTAAATTATTATTTGCCTCGAGAGGGGACGATAGAGTTAAAACAAAGATTTTTCAAAATGAAAGATATAAAAGCGCTTTTTGAACTAACATCAAAAAAAGCGTACTTTTGTACTAATGGTGAGAAACATATGAAAAGAATTGTTATTTCTTTTTAAACGGATAGACCAGTCACCGATAGACTTATCCACCAAGTTTCATGGTTTTTATGATGGAAAAACCTAGCACCAGACTATGTGACCTGGTTACATGAGCAGGAGACTAACCCCTACTCACTAAAAATCATCCATCAAAAAGGACAAGACCCTATGGTCCCTTCATCTCTTGACGGATGAGGTTGTTAAGCAGATTCTGCCTTTTCTATTGGATCTCAAAAAAAGCAGAACTTCATGATTTGCCAACTCTCATAGTTGAGTCTTTGTCCATGCAAGATCTTAGTTCGGAGCAACTACTTGAACTTTTTAATCAAGATCAAGACCGATCATTTTATACAATTCATTTTCAAACTCCAACTGGATTTCGCTCACAGGGAGAGTACGTTCTCTTTCCTTCCATGCGTCTTATCTTTCAGAGTTTGATGATGAAGTATGCACGTTTGATTGAGAATCAACAGGAGATCGAAGAGGAAACTCTGGACTACTTGGTCAAGCATAGTCGAATTACCAGTTACCGATTGGAGACTTGTTATTTCAAGGTACATGGTAAGAAGATTCCAGCTTTTAAAGGACGATTAAGCTTTTAAGATTACAGGACCAAATACCTTAAAAGCTTATGCAAAATATGTTACTGAAGTTTGGTGAGTACTCAGGTCTCGGTATGAAAACTAGCTTAGGGATGGGATGTTTAGAACTTGAAGAAAGAAAAGATTGATTTAGTTTATGGGTCGCTTTTGCACGCTATCGGCAAAGTGATTCAAGGGTCCAGGTATAATGAGAAAGACCTGGGTACAATTGGTTCCGAATGGTTTAGACGCTTTTCGGATAATGAAAAAATAGCCCAGCAGATAGCCAAGGCAACTTCTAGTGATTTGCCGACGAACTTAGCTCCTGATAGTTTGGTCTATATCACGTCAGCTGCCGCAAAGATCGCTTCAGGCCTGAAAGGAACAGCAGATACTCATGGAGGTAAAGAAGATTTCCTAAGCAAACAATCGGATATCTTCAATGTATTTTCAGATACCCCTAGTCAGCGTTATTTTGATGCACAGCCATTAGAGCTTGACGGTGAGCCTAACTTTGCTAAGGAATCTAGTGAGCCGTCTGACCAGTTAGATTATGACTTGATAGTAGAGACTTTAGAAAAAGAATTTGAAAGATTGGACTTTAGTCAATCTGAGATAGATGCCCTTTTAAATCTTCTTGACTCTACCCTTTCCTATGTACCTGTTTCGACAAGGATCAAGGAATTATCGGATATTTCCCTAGCAACCTACAGTCGTCTGACAGCAGGTTTTTCTCTAGCTATTCAGGAGTATTTAGATGATCGAAACTGCCGAGACTATAAGAAAGTTCTGGCCTCAAGACTTAGAAGCCTTCTATGATCAAGAAGCCTTCTTATTAGTAAGTTTTGACCTGTCAGGGATCCAAGACTTTATCTACAATATTGCAACGGCTGGTGCTGCTCAACAATTAAAAGCACGTTCCTTGTATCTAGATTTTATGGGAGAACATATCGCTGATAGCTTACTGGAGAAGTTAGAGCTTACAAGGACTAATCTTCTCTACGTTGGTGGTGGGCACGCCTACTTTATCCTTCCAAACACCGAAAAACCAGAGAAACCTTGGCTAGTTTTGAAGCAGAATTCAATCAGTTTTTGGTCAAGCATTTCCAGACAGGCTTGTACGTAGCATTTGGTTGGAGTCCGTTTTCTGCCAATGATATGACAACGACACTGGCCGACTATCGAAAAGTCTATCAAACAACTAGTCGGATGATTTCCCAAAAGAAAATTTCTCGCTATGACGCTAAAACTCTCCTTGAACTCAACCAAAGGAGGCAAAAGTTCCCTGAAAGAATGCGAGATTTGCCATTCAGTAGAAAAAAAGCTTACCAAGTCTAATAAACAAGAGGTCTGCCATATCTGTGCAGGAATGTATCGCTTTGCCAAGGAGATACAAGAAAGCTACTATATTGTCACAAAGAAAAAAGGCCTCCTGATAGGTCCGGGAGCCTATATTAGAGGTATTTCAAAAGCCGACCTTGCTAAAGAAGAGTGGGACCGTGTTTATGCCAAGAATAGCTATAGCACAGATATCCTAAAAAGCAAACCCATGTCTTTGTCGGAGATTACAAGTACGCTGAGATTTACAAGTATGCTCAACTATCTCAGGATAGTGAAACTGGACAAGGGATTAAGCGATTAGCAGTTGTCTCGTCTAGACGTAGATGATTTGGGAGCTGCCTTTATGGCTGGATTCTCCTATCAAGGTGTTGGCAAATTTAATACTTTGGCACGCTCAGCGACCTTCTCTAAAAACTATGAGTCTCTTCTTTAAGGTCTATATCAATCAGTTTGCAAAAAGACAAAAACTATCGATCATCTATGCTGGTGGAGATGATGTCTTTACTATCGGTTCCTGGCAGGATATTATTGAGTTTACGGTTTGTCTCCGACAAAACTTTATCAACTGGACAAATGGTAAGTTAACTCTATCAGCAGGATTGGTCTTTTTCAAGATAAAACACCCTGTTAGTCTAATGGCTGAAGAAACTGGCAAGCTAGAGGGGCAGCTAAGGATAACGACAAGGATAGTATTTCCCTCTTTGACCAGACCTACACTCTAAAGTTTGATCAGTTTATTGATAATGTATATAAAGGTAAACTCCAAAAATATTCGCTACTTTTTAATATTCAGGATGATCGTGGTAAGAGTTTTATTTATAAACCGATTGAGCTCCTTCGAAACTATAATCGGATGAACATTGCACGTTTAGCTTATTATTTAACTTGTTTAGAGAATGAGACAGATAGTGATAAAAAAATATGAGTTTAAAGAATTTAAAAACTTATTCTTTTCTTGGTATACAGGTAGTGAACAAGAACGTAAAGAAGCAGAACTTGCTTTAGTTCTATATATTTATGAAATTAGAGAGGATTTATAATGATGTTTTTAACAGATGATAATTATGTAGATAAAGGCAGAAAATGTCATTAATTCATTGAAAAAGGATTCGATAATTCTGACACTTTTTTAACAACCAGCAAAAATTAGAAAGTTATTAAGTCTAACTAGTACATTATATGACGAAAGTAGAGTGCGTGAGTACGATGACTTGAAAGATAAAATAGCCTATTTAAAGGTACAATATATATATCAAGCAGGTAAAGAACCTTCTGTAAAAGACTTAGTAATCAAGGGAGAAATTATAGAAGCACTTAATGAAATTAAAAGATAGGGAAAGTCTTCAACGTTTTTGTCGTTATATGGAAGCTTTGGTTGCTTATTTTTAAGTTTTTATGAAGGGGAAGAACAATGACATATTCAAAAACTTCAAATAATAGGACAAATTCGTTTAGAGACAGGCTCCATATCGGCACAAGTAATGCCTATGCTGCTATAGGGGCTTTTAGATTTACCTATCATAAAAGATCCAATTACAAACTTACCCATCATTCCTGGTTCAAGTATTAAAGGAAAAAAATGCGTAGTCTTCTATCAAAAATATAATCAAAAAAATAGCGCGGATAGCAACCCAAGATGGGGAGGTTCTCAGCCGGATTTTTGGAAATAGTTCTGATGACCAGTATAAAATGGGACGACTTATTTTTAGAGATTCTTTCCTAGCAAATAAAGAAGAATTGGATGAATTAGGAGTCAAAACATATACTGAAGTAAAATTTGAAAACACAATAGATCGTATTTCGGCTCATGCTAAAACCAAGACAGATTGAGAGAGCAATTAGAGATAGTAGGTTTGATTTTGAATTAATCTACGAAATCACAGAGTGAAGCACAGGTAGAGGAGGACTTTAAAGTGATCTTTGATGGATTAAAACTCCTAGAACTTGATTATTTGGGTGGTTCAGGTCTCGTGGTTATGGGAAGGTTCGCTTTGAAAAACTTAAGATAGTGACAGTTTTTGGAACATATAGTACTGATAGATTAAATAAACTTTTTATCTACGGAGGTCTAGTATGACCTATAAAATGTATATTATGAAATTTCATACTACTCACTTTAGGGGTAGGAAATTTAGATAGTTCAAAGATGACCTTTTTCAGCGGACCGATTGTTTTTCTTCCTTAGTTATTGAAGCAAAAGAAAATAAGGAAATTGGATGAATTTTTTATCTTTGTCAAGTCAGGATGACTTTTGTGTTGACCGATGCTTTTCCTATCATTTAGGCCCTTTCTTTCCAAAACCAATTGGTTATCCAAAAATTTGATCAACCAGATTTAATAACAGATGTCAAAGAAGTACGTAGACAGGCTAAAAAGCAAAGAAACTACAGTTTATTGCTTTCGAAGATTTCGATGATTATGTAAAGGGAACCTTGATTGATGCAAAAGAACATGCGGTTACTAATATCGTAACAAAGAATCAACCATATAAGAAACGTGGTTTTTCAAGTATCTACAGTACGATTTTTTTAGATGATTCCTCTTTATATATGATTGCTAATGAATCAGATCTTTTTCAATAATCTAATGACCAGCTTGCAATATTCAGGAATAGGTGGTAAGCGTTCAATTGGTTATGGGCGTTTTGAATTGACAATTTTAGATATTCCTGAGGAGCTTAAAAATCGCTTAACCCTAAGTCCATCAAGGACCAGTAATGACTTTGACTACTTCTTTACCAATTGAGGAAGACCTCGATAAAGCCATGGAAGATGGTTTCTACTTATTGACTAAATCTAGTGGGTTTGTTTTTAGCACAGAAGTAAAAGAAAATTACCGCAAGCAGGATTTATTCAAGTTTAGTTCTGGGTCCACTTTCTATGAGACTTATAAAGGACTAATAGTTGATGTGAGACCACTGAATTTTCCACATGCAGTCTTGAATTATGCAAAACCCTTATTTTTAAAAAAATCGAGGTAGAAGCATGAAAACCAATTATAGAGAATTTCAATTTACGCTCCTAGCCTTGGCTCCTATTCATATTGGTAGTGGAGAAAAGTATACTTCTCGAGAATATATTTATGAGAATGGTCATTTTTATTTTTCCTGATATGAGTAAATCTTTACAATCGAATGGTGGAGAAAGGATATGCTCAAAATTTTTGAACAGTTTCTGCATCTGAAAATTCAAATAATCACTTAATCTCCTTCTTGAATGATAATAGAATTTGTAATCGTGATTTTGGAGGTTATTGTATTAGAGAGACGGGGCTAGAGACGGAAAAATGATTATGATATCGATATAAAAAGCAGGAGAAATAAACGGAGTTGCAAAAGTTTATTAGAGATCCATTTGGAAAACCTTATATTCCCGGAAGTTCATTAAAGGAGCTATTCGAACCATTTTAATGAACACAAATCCTACGTGGAACAATAATGATGCAATAGATGATACTGGAGGTTTTGAAAAAGAGAATACGAGGTTAATCCCATGGGGACCAGATAGAGGAAAAATTTGATGACCTGTTTAATGAGATTCGTGTCAGTGATAGTAAGCCACTAAGGAATAGTAGTCTTATTCTAGTTCAAAAATGGGATTATTCTGCAAAAATCATCAACTGTAAAACCTCTTCCGGTATACCGAGAATCACTAGCTCTCTAACACATATTAGTTTTACCATTACGACAACGTCGGATAGAGCAGGAGGATTTATTGAGGAACTAGAGACGAGAGCTCAAGAATTCTATAATGCTTATAAAGAATTTTTCCTAGTGGATTTTCCTGAAGAAATGATTCAAAATAATATTTATTATCCTATTTATCTTGGCGCTGGTAGTGGCGCTTGGACCAAAACGCTATTTAAACAAGCGTGTGGTATCTACAAAAAAACAATATTGTTTTTAAGTCACTTAAAATGGAAGGCAAAGGTGTATTGAAGCTGACAAAAGCAACTATTATAGATAAAATTCAAGTTGAGTTTTCTAATGAGTTGATTAAAATAAAGAATTTTTCTATGAAATGGGAAAAGCTAATTTTATAATTAAGGAGATTACAAATTGAAAAATTTTAATTTCGAGTAGGTGATACCGATCCGATTCGCAATTTTTTCATGATGGTGCTTTGGTACATATTGCAAGAAAGTATCGTCCAGATAAAATTATTATTGTTTTTCGGAGAGAACATTAGAAAAGAAAAGAAAGAATCAATAAGGTTATCCTCTCTATTGATACTGAATATATGCCTGAAATTGTCTATCATAGACAAATTATCTTGAATGAGAATGTATTTGTTTTTGATACGATGTATGAACAATTTGATGCTCTTATTCAAGAATATTATACAAAAAGAAGATGAGTTTATTCTCAATCTTTCAAGTGCAACACCTCAAGTAAAATCTGCTTTATTTGTTATCAATAGATTAAGCGAACTTAATGTCAAGGCAGTACAAGTTTCAAGTCCTGAAAAAGATTCCAATGCGGGTATTAGACATGATAGTGAAGAAGATATCCAGGCTTTGATTGAAACAAATATTGATAATAAATCTGATTTTGTAGATCGCATCCATTGAAGATACTTCAGAGAAGTTCAAACAGGGGTTGATGAAAAAAACAATCCGTGATTTCATTCAAAAATATGATTACAAGGCTAGTTTGGAGCTAACAAATCAATTATCCGAATTTCCTGGTTTGAAAGAATGTCGCAAGAAGTTGCATGATATTGTAGATTCTTTGGATAGACAAGATATTCCTCAACTTTTTGAAGACAAAAAGTTGGAATGAGCAGAAGAAAAAAAGTCCTAAATGCATATCTGACCATTGATTTACAGATAGAAAGAGGGAATTTTAGTGAAGGTCTTATTCGGATTAAAAAAGTCTAACAGAATTTATTTTAGAAGATTTTATTAAAGATCGTTATCCAGGATTGTTAGATACATACACTAATGCATCGGATATTTGGGTCTTTGGGATTATTATAATATCCTAGAAGATGAGAACGAGAAAGATCTATGTGAAAAATCGAAAAAGTTAAAAGTATAAATTCTACTCGAAAATACAGTAGCTCACAAATTAGATCCTATAAAAGCTAAAGAACTAAAACAGTTAGATACTGTCTTCAAAAACATTAAAGGATTTAGTTAAAGAACACTATCAACTCAGAGAAGGATTTTTTGATTTCTATAAGGAACAGAATAAGGAATTATTAGAATTGTTAAAATAATAAAGGAGAGAAATATTGAATATTTTAATTTCAGCTGTCGGTACTACAGATCCTGTTAGTAATAAACGAGATGCAGCACTATTACATATCGCCCGTACCTATAGACCAGAACAGATAGTTTTGGTTTATAGTGAGAAATGTTAATAAAAAAGAGATCTTATTGAGAAAGCACTTTTTCTATTAAGGATTATCACCCTGAAGTGATTATTGAATCAACTGTATTAAAAAAATACGGAGGTCTATCTATTTGATAGAATGTATGAAGTGATGGGAAAGATAATTGAAAAATATTCTGGAGCAGAACATCAATTAATCTTAAACCTATCTTCAGGGACACCTCAGATTATTTCTGCTTTATTTGCCTTAAATCGAATTAATGATTATAATACGCAAAGCCATACAGGTTGCAACACCTAACAAATCAGCAAATAGAAAGTATGCGCCACTTTCAAGTGAAGACGAACAAAAGGCTATTTGACGAAAAATCAAGATAACCAAAAAGATTACGAAAACCGTACAATCAAAGATGAAGCAGAGAAATTTAATCAGTCTCTAATCAAAAGATATTTAAGAAATTTAATCTCTTCTTATGATTATCTTGCTGCACAAGAATTAGCCGCTAGGAAAGAATACAATAAATTGCTCTCTAAGAAAAAGTTATATCGTTTAAGAGTCATTCTAAAAGATTTAGTAAGTGTTTTTAAAAACAGACAACCCTTTTTGAGATAAAGGAACTTCCTAGTTTTTAGATGTTGAAAAAAACTGCTCTCAATTATTATTTATTAATTGAAATTCTCAATAAACGAGGACAAGTAGCAGATGTCTTAATCAAGTCAAAATCATTAGTTGAATTTATAATAGAAGAAAAGACTAAAAAGAACTATCCGACTCTCATAAAATATAAAAAGAAGTTGCCCAAGCTAAATGAAGAACATCAAGATTTTAAAAGAAATTCTCAGTTATTTGGATAGAGAATATAAAAAAATCACAAAATGGTAGTGACGAAGAAAAAAAGATGATTACTCACCTACATCAACTTTAAATCTAATTTCATACACTAAAATATTAGAGTTTTACAACTCTTGCCCTGAATTAATTGAGTCACTAAGAGTTTTTCATTTCTTTAAACAATGAAAGAAACAAAGTTGCCCACGGTCTATCGGAAATTAATGCTAATTTAGTTAATTCTAAAAAAATTATCTCAAACAATTGAAAGTTTACGTTTCATCATGCAAGATACCTATGATATTGATGATAAATATTTTTGCTTTTTATGAAGAACTTAATCGAGAAATGTTAGACTTGTCTTCGTTAGTAAGTATGACAAAATCTTAATAAACAGATTTCTTGTTGAAGAACTACTTTGAGTTTTTATTGGGAAAAAGTTTCTTGACTCCCCAAACCCAAAAACGATATAATACTAGAGTTGAGAATTGATTTTCTCTCCATCTTAGACCAGAGAAATGGCGGTGCTGCGAGCCATCTAAGATAGAAAAATCATGCTACTCGATGTAACAATTGCATAAGAATCAAGAATGACAAGTTCATTGAATGAAGGTGGTACCGCGGTTTTTCGCCCTTCGTGATATGGATTTGTCTTTTATTTTTGGAGGTGTTTATGAGAACATTTCATGTCAAACAAAATTTCGCCTGGGTGGTGAAACGTTTTGATATCAAGGATGAGTTAGAACAATGTTGCCTATCAGGTTGAAGGTTCTTTTTAAGATTCCTAAAAACCTTTACCATTTATGATTTTGCTGGTGAACAGGTCAGTGAGATTCGTAAAGAAGTCTTAACTTTCCTACCTCGTTTTGAAATTCAACTGACTAACGGCGATAGTTTTTATATTCGGAAGAAGTTGACTTTCTGGAAGGATAAGTATGAGTTTGACAATCTCGGTCTTCGTATCGAAGGAAACGTTTGGGATTTAAATTTTAAACTTCTGGATGATCGTGACCAAGTGATAGCTGAGATAAGGAAAGAACTTTTCCATTTAACCTCTACTTATACCGTAACCGTCTATGAAGACTCTTATGCAGACCTAGTTATTTCTCTCTGCGTCGCTATCGACTATGTAGAGATGTTAGAAAGCCAATCAGATTAAAAAAGGAGACATCATGAAACAATTATCTAGTGCACAAGTCCGCCAAATGTGGCTTGATTTCTGGGCCAGCAAAGGCCACTCTGTAGAACCATCCGTTAGCTTGGTTTCCTGTCAATGACCAACTCTTTTGTGGATCAACTCTGGGGTAGCAACCCTCAAGAAATACTTTGACGGAACTATTATTCCTGAGAACCCACGGATTACCAATGCGCAAAAGGCTATCCGTACCAACGATATTGAAAACGTAGGGAAGACGGCGCGTCACCATACCATGTTTGAAATGTTGGGAAACTTCTCAATTGGGGATTACTTCCGTGACGAAGCAATTACATGGGCTTATGAGCTTTTGACAAGCCCTGAATGGTTTGACTTCCCAGCTGAAAAACTTTACATGACTTATTATCCAGCCGATACAGATTCTTACAATCGTTGGATTGAAATCGAGGGTTGACCCAAGTCACTTGATTCCTATTGAGGATAACTTCGGGAAATCGGTGCTGGACCTTCTGGCCCAGATACAGAAATCTTCTTTTGACCGTGGGAAGCTTTTTGACCCTAGAAAATATCGGTATTCGCCTTCTCGCAGAAGATATCGAAAACGACCGTTACATCGAGATCTGGAACATCGTCTTGTCACAATTTAACGCAGATCCAGCTGTACCTCGTAGCGAATACAAGGAATTGCCACACAAGAACATTGATACGGGTGCTGGTTTGGAGCGTTTGGTAGCTGTTATCCAAAGGTGCTAAGACAAACTTTGAAACAGACCTCTTCATGCCTATCATTCGTGAAGTTGAGAAATTGTCTGGTAAGGTCTATGACCAAGATGGCGACAACATGAGCTTCAAGGTTAGTGCCGACCATATCCGTTCTCTTTCATTTGCTATCGGTGATGGTGCCCTTCCTGGAAATGAAGGTCGTGGTTATGTCCTTCGTCGTTTTGCTCCGTCGTGCCTCTATGCATGGTCAAAAATTGGGTATCAACGAGACCTTTCCTATACAAACTGGTTCCAACTGTTGGAAAAATCATGGGAAAGCTACTACCCAGAAGTTCTTGAAAAACGTGACTTTATTGAAAAAATCGTTAAGAGCGAGGAAGAGTCATTTGCTCGTACTCTTCATTCAGGTCAACACTTTGCAGAAACAATCGTAGCAGACTTGAAAGAAAAAGGCCAAACGGTTATCGCTGGGCAAGATGTCTTCAAACTTTACGATACATACGGATTCCCAGTAGAGTTGACAGAAGAAATCGCTGAAGAAGCAGGGATGACTGTAGACCGTGAAGGCTTTGAAGCAGCCATGAAAGAGCAGCAAGAACGTGCGCGTGCGTCAGCTGTCAAGGGTGGTTCAATGGGGATGCAAAATGAAACCCTTCAAAACATTACAGTTGAGAGTGTCTTCAACTACAATGCTAGCCAATTGCCTTCTAAGTTGGTGGCTATCGTAGCGGATAATGCTGAAGTAGAAGCTGTTTCTGAAGGAACTGCATCACTGATCTTTGCAGAAACACCATTCTATGCTGAAATGGGTGGACAGGTAGCTGACCACGGTCAAATCTTGGATGCTGCAGGAAACCTTGTAGCGACTGTAACGGATGTTCAAAAAGCACCAAATGGACAAGCTCTTCATACTGTTGAAGTCCTTGCACCGCTTGCTTTGAACCAAGAATACACTTTGGCCATAGATAACAATCGTCGTCACCGTGTCATGAAGAACCACACGGCGACTCACTTGCTCCATGCAGCCCTTCACAATATTCTTGGAAGCCACGCAACCTCAAGCAGGCTCACTCAACGAAGTAGAATTCCTTCGCTTTGACTTCACTCACTCCAAGCCGTGACTCCAGAAGAATTGCGTGCTATTGAGCAACAAGTCAATGAAAAGATCTGGGAAGCTATTGCAGTCAAGACTGTTGAGACAGACATTGACACAGCCAAAGAAATGGGAGCTATGGCGCTCTTTGGTGAGAAATATGGTAAGGAAGTTCGTGTCGTTACCATTGGAGACTACTCAGTGGAGCTCTGTGGTGGTACCCACGTTGGCAACACTTCTGAGATTGGTCTCTTCAAGATTGTTAAAGAAGAAGGAATTGGCTCAGGAACTCGTCGTATCTTGGCAGTGACTGGTAAGGAAGCCTTTTGAAGCCTACCGTGAACAAGAAGATGCCCTTAAAAGCAGTTGCAGCAACCTTGAAAGCACCTCAACTCAAGGAAGTTCCTCACAAGGTTGAAGGCCTTCAAGAACAACTCCGTCAATTACAAAAAGAAAATGCTGAATTGAAGGAAAAAGCAGCAGCAGCGGCGGCAGGTGATGTCTTCAAGAATGTTCAAGAAGCAAACGGACACCGTTACATTGCGAGTCAAGTTTCTGTTTCAGATGCAGGTGCTCTTCGTACCTTTGCAGATAACTGGAAGCAAAAAGACTATTCGGATGTGCTTGTTCTTGTCGCAGCCATCGGTGACAAGGTGAATGTCCTTGTAGCCAGCAAGACAAAAGACATCCACGCAGGTAATGTCATCAAAGAATTAGCTCCAATCGTTGATGGACGTGGTGGTGGAAAACCAGACATGGCCATGGCAGGAGGAAGCAACCAAGCCAAGATCCAAGAATTGTTGGATGCCGTAGCGGGTAAATTGTAATCAAAAATACCTATCCATTTGGATAGGTTTTTTTGTATTAGAAAAACTCCCCACAAATAGTGAGGAGTTCATTTTTTAGAATTAAACAATACCTTGGGCAATCATAGCGTTTGCTACATTTTCAAAGGCTGCGATATTAGCACCAGCTAGGTAGTCTTTATCTAGTCCGTATGTTTCTGCAGTTGTTTTAGCTGTGTTGAAGATGTTGGTCATAATATCTTTCAAGCGTCCGTCAACCTCTTCACGTGTCCATGAAAGACGAAGACTGTTTTGGCTCATTTCAAGAGCAGATACAGCTACACCACCAGCATTGGCAGCTTTGGCAGGTCCGTAAAGAAGGCCATTTTCTTTGTAGACTTTGATAGCATCAAGGTCACTAGGCATGTTGGCACCTTCAGAAACCACTTTGATACCTTGTGCAACCAAAGCGTTTGGCAGCTTCACCGTTGATCTCGTTTTGAGTCGCACAAGGAAGAGCGATATCGTAGTTACCAGTGTAAGTCCATACAGAACCTTCATAATAAGTAGCAGAAGGTTTTTCTGCAGCGTACTCAGTTAAACGAGCACGACGGTTGTTTTTTAACATCTGACAAAAGGTCGAAGTCGATACCATTTTCATCAATGACATAACCATTTGAGTCAGATACAGAAATAACTGTAGCACCAAGTTCAGTTGCTTTTTGAAGCGCGTATTGAGCTACGTTACCAGAACCTGAAATCACAACTTTCTTACCCGCAAAGCTATCGCGTTGGCCTTGAGCATTTCTTCAGTGTAGTAAACAAGTCCGTAACCAGTCGCTTCTGGACGAATCAAGCTTCCACCAAATGGGATAGGTTTACCAGTCAAGACACCTGCATCAAACTGGTTGAGGCGTTTGTATTGACCATAGAGGTAACCAATCTCACGTCCACCAACACCAATATCTCCAGCAGGAACGTCAAGTGAAGGGCCGATGTATTTTTGCAATTCTGTCATAAAAGCTTTTGGCAGAAATTCATCACTTCGATGTCAGTTTTACCTTTAGGATCAAAGTCTGATCCCCCTTTACCTCCACCGATTGGAAGTCCTGTCAAAACATTTTTAAAGATTTGTTCAAATCCGAGGAATTTCAAAATCCCTTGGTTTACAGTTGGGTGGAAACGAAGTCCACCTTTATATGGTCCAACAGCTGAGTTAAATTGAACACGATAAACTACGGTTAACTTGAACTTTTCCATCACGGTCAACCCAAGGAACACGGAAAGAAATTACGCGCTCAGGCTCAGTGATACGTGCCAAGATATTTTCTTCAATATACTCAGGGTGTTTTTCAAAGACAGGCTCCAAAGTGCTGAAGAACTCTTCAACCGCCTGGAGAAATTCAGCCTCATGCCCGTTACGAGCTTTTACAGTTTCAAACACGCTTTTGGATGTATTCTTTAGCAGATGTCATGTCGTTCTCCTTTATTGTCCTAGTTTATTACGTGAGCCATTATAACAGAATAGTGTAAAGAAAAAGGTGAATTTTCAAAAATTCTTTCAATTGAGGAATTGGACTGCGAAGTGTTAAGGTAAAAAGACGAACTATTCCACTAGAACAAGCTTTTTAAATAGAAGAAATCAAATTATGGTATAATATTAAAAATAAAAAGGTATCTGGAGGAATTGGATAGATGGTATCAACTAAAACACAAATTGCGGGCTTTGAGTTTTGGAAATTGCTTAATGAATGCAGCAGGTGTGGCTTGTATGACGATTGAAGAGTTAGAAGGAGTTAAAAACTCTGCGGCTGGAACTTTTTGTAACCAAGACAGCTACCCTGGAGTTCCGTCAGGGAAATCCAGAACCACGCTATCAAGATGTTCCGCTCGGTTCCATTAACTCCATGGGCTTACCTAATAATGGTCTAGAATACTATTTAGACTATCTCTTAGATTTGCAGGAAAAAGAACCAAATAGGACTTTCTTCCTTTCTTTAGTGGGCATGTCTCCTGAAGAAACACATACCATCTTGAAAAAAGTACAAGCAAGTGACTATAAAGGTTTGACAGAACTCAATCTATCTTGTCCAAATGTACCAGGTAAAACCCTCAAATTGCCTATGACTTTTGAAACAACTGATCGTATCTTATCAGAAGTCTTTTGCCTACTTTACAAAACCTCTAGGAATTAAGCTTCCACCTTACTTTGATATTGTTCACTTTGACCAAGCAGCAGAGATTTTTAACAAGTATCCACTTAAGTTTGTTAACTGTGTAAATTCTGTTGGAAATGGTCTTTATATTGAGGATGAAACAGTGGTTATTCGCCCTAAAAATGGCTTTGGTGGTATTGGTGGAGAATATATTAAACCAACTGCCCTTTGCTAATGTTCATGCCTTTATCAACGCTTGAAACCAGAAATTCAGATTATCGGGACTGGTGGTGTCTTGACAGGAAGGGATGCCTTTGAACATATCCTTTGCGGAGCCAGCATGGTTCAGATTGGTACAACCTTGCATAAAGAAGGCGTTAGCGCTTTTGAACGTATCACAGCTGAACTAAAAGCAATCATGGAAGATAAAAGGCTATGCATCCTTGGAAGACTTCCGTGAAAAGATTGCACTATATTGACTAAATCTATTTAAAAATAAGAAGAAAAGGAGAAGAGATGCTCGCCATTGAAGAAAGTCAGCAGTTGACCTTAGAAAACTTGCCTGCCCTAACTCTGTTTACTGGGAATGATCAGAGGCCAGTTTGAAGTCATGAAAGGTGCAAGTGCTAGAGACAAAATTGGTTATGATCCAGCTGGTTTAAATGTTTTCACATTTTGACATGAAGGAAGTTTCCTACAAGGATGTAGAGTTAGAATTGGTTAGCCTCCCTTTTCTTTGCGGATGAAAAGATTGTGATCCCTAGATCACTTTTTGGATATTACAACTGCTAAAAACGTTATCTCTCAGATGATGAACTCAAGTCTTTTTGAAGAATATCTAGAAAATCCCTCTCCTACTAGTAAATTAGTTATTTTTGCAGAAGGTAAACTAGACAGCAAGAGACGTCTAGTTAAAATTCTCAAGAGAGATGCTAAGATATTTGAAGCTCTTGAGCCAAAAGAGCAGGAGATTCGTGCTTATTTTTCAAAAATTGTCTCAAAAACAAGGCTTGGTATTTGATAACAAAAGCTTTTCGACCATCTACTTATCAAGTCTGATTTTCAATTTAGTGAAATTCAAAAATCTTTTTATTTTTAGAATCCTACAAGACTGATGGCCACATCACTGAAGAGGACATCGTTCAAGCTATCCCCAAAAACCCTGCAGGATAATATCTTTGACTTAACCCAGCTTATCCTAGCTAAGAAGATAGATCAAGCAAGAGATTTAGTCAAAGATTTGACCTGCAAGGAGAAGATGAGATTAAACTGATTGCCATTATGCTGGGGCAGTTTAGACTCTATACACAGGTAAAAATATTGCAAGAGTCTGGTCAGACAGAATCTCAGATGGTCAGCAGTTTAGGTCACTATCTTGGTCGCAATCCGAACCCCTATCAAATCAAATTTGCCCTTCGTGACACGCGAGGATTGTCCCTGAATTTTCCTACAAAGATTCTATTCGTTATCTCATTCAGGCTGATTACCAAATCAAAACTGGTGTCTATGAGAAAAACTACCTATTTGAGAGGGCTTTGTTACAGATTGCCAGCCAATTAAATTGAGCAAATAACTTGAAAAAAAAGGTTGTTTGCGTTATCATTTTTATATAGAAAGAAAAAGAGGTATTACTGATGGCTATTATCTTACCAGATCTTCCATACGCTTACGACGCCTTGGAACCATATATTGATGCTGAAACAATGCATTTACACCATGACAAACATCACCAAGCATATGTAAATAACGCTAATGCAGCTCTTGAAAAACACCCTGAAATTGGTGAAGACCTTGAAGCTTTGCTTGCTGATGTAGAATCTATCCCCTGCAGATATTCGTCAAGCTCTTATCAACAACGGTGGTGGCCACTTGAACCACGCTCTTTTCTGGGAATTGATGACTCCAGAAAAAGACAGCTCCTTCAGCAGAACTTGCAGCAGCAAATCGATGCAACATTTGGTTCATTCGAAGAATTCCAAGCAGCATTTACTGCGGCAGCAACAACTCGTTTCGGTTCTGGATGGGCATGGTTGGTTGTTAACAAAGAAGGTAAGCTTGAAGTGACTTCAACAGCAAACCAAGACACACCAATCTCAGAAGGTAAAAACCAATCTTGGGCTTGGACGTTTGGGAACATGCCTACTACGTGAAATACCGCAACGTTCGTCCTGACTACATCAAAGCTTTTCTTCTCAGTTATCAACTGGAACAAAGTAGACGAGCTTTACGCAGCAGCTAAATAATCGCATTTGATAACACCCCTTTTTAGTTGGATCTTGGGTCTAGCTTTAAAGGTGTTTTTTTGTTTGTCTTTTTAGAAGTAACTGTCTCATGATTTTCCTTTGTTGGATAGGGTTGATTTATGGTATAATGATAAGATAGAAACGAAGGAGAAATCATGAATATTCAACAATTACGCTACGTTGTTGCTATTGCAAATAGTGGTACTTTTCGTGAAGCGGCTGAGAAAATGTACGTTAGCCAACCCAGTCTATCTATTTCTGTAAGAGACCTGGAGAAAGAGCTAGGATTCAAGATTTTCCGCAGAACTAGTTCGGGTACCTTTCTTACTCGCCGTGGAATGGAATTTTATGAAAAGGCCCAAGAGTTGGTTAAAGGATTTGATATTTTCCAGAACCAGTATGCCAATTCTGAAGAGGAAAAGGATGAGTTTTCAATAGCCAGCCAGCACTATGATTTCTTGCCTCCAACCATTACAGTTTTTTCTCAACAATACCCAGATTATAAGAATTTCCGTATTTTTGAATCTACAACTGTTCAGATTTTGGATGAAGTAGCCCAAGGACACAGTGAGATTGGGATTATCTACCTCAACAATCAAAACCAAAAGGGTATCATGCAGCGGGTTGAAAAATTAGGTCTTGAAGTGATTGAGTTGATTCCTTTCCAAACGCACATTTATCTACGTGAAGGTCACCCTTAGCTAAGAAAAAAAGAACTGGTCATGGATGATTTAGTCGATTTGCCAACAGTTCGTTTCACACAAGAGAAGGATGAATATCTCTATTACTCAGAAAAATTTTTGTGGATACAAGTGCTAGCTCTCAAATGTTCAATGTCACAGACCGCGCTACCTTAAATGGGATTCTCGAAAGAACAAATGCCTATGCGACTGGTTCTGGATTCTTAGATAGCGATAGCGTTAACGGAATCACCGTTATTCCACTAAATGATAATCTCAATAATCGCATGGTTTATGTGAAACGTGAGGAAGTAGACTTGAGTCAAGCAGGGACTTTATTTGTAGAGGTCATGCAAGAGTATTTTGATCAGAAGAGGAAAGCATGAAAAAAAGAGGAATAGTAGCAGGGATTATAGCAGCCTTGATTGTATTAGATCAATTGGTAAAGGCTTATGTCGTTCAGAATATTGCTCTTGGTGAAATCAAATCATGGATTCCTAATCTGGTGAGTTTAACCTATCTGCAAAATAGGGGGGCAGCTTTTTCTATGCTTCAAGATCAACAGTGGTTTTTTGCAGTGATTACACTAGTAGTCATGGTGGGAGCTATTTGGTATTTGAATAAGCATATAGAAGATTCTCTTTGGACGGTATTTGGTTTGGTCTTAATCATTGCAGGTGGTTTGGGTAATTTTATCGATCGTGTCAGTCAAGGGTTTGTCGTGGATATGTTCCACTTAGACTTTGTCAATTTTGCCATATTCAATGTAGCTGATAGTTATCTGACAGTAGGAGTCCTTGTGTTATTACTTGCAATGCTAAAAGAGGAAATGAATGGAAATTAAAATTGAAAGAGGCGGGGTACGTTTAGATAAGGCTTTGTCAGATCTGACAGAACTGTCACGTACTCTCGCCAACGAACAAATCAAGTCAGGTCAAGTCTTGGTTAATGGCCAGGTTAAGAAAGCTAAGTATACGGTCCAAGAAGGGATGTTGTCACCTATCAAGTTCCGGAACCAGAGGTTTTGGAGTATAAAGCTGAAGATATTCCTTTAGAAATTATTTACCAAGATGAGGATGTAGCAGTAGTTAACAAACCACAAGGTATGGTTGTTCATCCAAGTGCTGGTCATACCAGTGGTACCTTGGTGAACGCCCTTATGTATCATATCAAGGACTTATCAGGAATCAATGGTGTATTGCGTCCAGGGATTGTCCATCGTATTGATAAAAGATACATCTGGGCTTCTTATGATTACTAAAAATGATGAAGCGCATTTAGCACTTGCCCAAGAACTCAAGGACAAGAAATCTCTTCGAAAATATTGGGCTATTGTTCATGGGAATCTTCCCAATGACCGTGGAGTCATTGAGGCGCCGATTGGACGTAGTGAAAAGACCGTAAGAAACAAGCTGTTACTGCCAAAGGGAAACCAGCAGTGACACGTTTCCAAGTCTTAGAACGCTTTGGTGACTATTCTTTATTAGAGTTGCAACTGGAAACAGGACGAACTCATCAGATTCGTGTGCACATGGCTTATATCGGCCATCCTGTAGCTGGTGATGAGGTATATGGCCCTCGTAAAACCTTGAAAGGACATGGGCAATTTCTCCATGCCAAGACTCTTGGATTTACCCATCCTAAAACAGGGAAACTATGGAATTTACTTCAGATATTCCAGAAATATTCAAGCAAACCTTGGAGAAACTTAGAAATGAACAATAAAAAGGACTCAATTGAGTCCTTTTTATTTGCGTTTTTCTTAGCTTTTTCATTTTA
>BNJV01002242.1_pt1 | contig 44776 bp, 51 predicted proteins | sample 8540591 | NCBI WGS metagenome assembly BNJV01 (sample SAMD00202457, study PRJDB9452) | human saliva metagenome | host: Homo sapiens
TATTTATGATTTTTAAGTTATCTTTTATGTAATAAAGAGAGTGTCCAGAATTTTGTGTAAACTCAAAATATAATATATGGTACAGGTATGAAAAAAATCATCCACTCCAAACTCTACTGAAGTTAAAATTATGATAAATCATGGTAAAGAGAATTTAAAAAAAGGTGTATACTAATGAACTATCTAAAAAAATAATTATTTTTTTCTGATTGGTATCAGTGTAAATTGTAAAAGAAATAGCTAGAATAAATAATAATATAAGAGATGATAAAAAAATAGGTTAAATATGGAAATAGAGAAAGATGAAAAAAATAAAAAAATATTAAAAAAACAAAACAAAAAAATTATCTTTTATGTCTTAAAGAATATAATTTATCAAAATTTTTTTGGTTTCAAGTTGCTCCCTTTTGATAGATAAAGATAAAATAAAAAGAATTTACTATAAAAAGAAGATGAATTAAAAAAATTATAGTGATGAAATTAAAAAAATTTAGTAAAACAATTAGATAAAAAAATGTATTTATCAAAGGGTATATCAGTTATTCCAAGAATTACAACTACTGATCTTCCTGAAACAACATTTTTTTAATAAAAAGATAATTGATTCAGAAGTAATAATATATTTATCAAAAGATTTTTAATTATTATTTAGATTTGCATGAATATGAAAAAAAATGAAAAAGATGGAAAAAAATAGATGATTTTTCAAGATAAATTAAAAATAGAAAAAAAGTAGCAGAATACATTTATTCTAAGAAAGAAGAGTATGAATCTATAGTTAATTTCAATTCTAATTTTAGGATTTATTCAGATTTGCATAAATATTTAAATTTTTTTCTAAAGAAGTATATTTTGAAGATTGGTTTCTAGATACTTATTACTATTCTTTGAACGAGGATTTAATAAAATTGTATAATTTACTTGAAAAATAATAAAAAAATAGAAAAAAAGTTAATACAGAAAAATTTTTAAATTAGAAATTGAAAGTGAGAGTTGAATTATAAAAATTTCAAATTGTAAAAGACAGTGATTATTTTTTTCTCATTTTCAGGATAGTCCAGAATTTTGTGAAAACTCAAAAATATAATATATGGTACAGGATGGTAGTTTTATCATCCTGTTTTTTAAATTCTTCCTTCAAAATAAATACTTAACTGAGAATATATTTCTCCCTAGCCTGGTATCCTTCCAGTCCATTTCTTTGTTGCTTCCTTTAAGCTTAAGTCTGATGTAAATTCCCTTGCATCTTTGTAAGAAATATATCTTATGCTGTTTCTAATTTGATGAACCACACATTTTTGAATTTCTGTCTTTGGAAACACTGAAGATATTGCTTCGCTGAACCCTTTTAAATTGTCAACAGACATAATTAGTATATCCTGAACCCCTCTGTTTTTCAATTCATTTAAAACATTTAGCCAGTACTTGCTTGATTCATTTTCTCCTATCCAAAATCCTAAAACCTCCTTTCTTCCTTCCTTATCTATTCCTATAGCTAAATATATCGCCTTTTTAACAACAACTCCATCTTTTCTTACACTGTAATGGATAGCGTCCATAAAAACTATTGGATATACATCCTCAAGCTATCTAGACTGCCATTCCCTAAGAGAATGTTTAGCATATCCCAGTTCATGCTCAATTTCAGCTTCAAGCATAGTTTGAATAGTACCCGAAAGAAAATCCTTAAGCATATCCTTAATATCATTAGTATCTTTAATATTGTAATCCTCAATCAGTGTTTTTAAAAAAATTTTTGTTGTCAATTTTCTTTTTTTAGCTATAACAAAAACCTCCAAATATTATATAGTTATTTTACCATATATTATTTAGAGGTTTACACAAAAAATTTTTACACACCCCAAAAGCAGAATGATTTAAAAAAAGACAGCTAAAAAAATATTTTATTATGTTATTTTTGGCTGCCCCTATATTTTTTTACTCTGTCCTTGATTTAATTTAATTATAAGATATTAACATTAAAGAAAAAAATGAGAAAATAAATTTAATAGTCTAAATTATTTGACTTTTTAAATTTCAAATGTTATAAATATATAGTGGCAAATAATATAGTAGAACCATATTAGATTTGTTTTGAAATTATATTAGAATTATAATAAAATAAATATTATGAAGCAAGAAATCTTGAATCTTTGATAAAATAAAAAAATTCAAGTTATTAAGCATATCTATTAAATGGTTTGAAAAAAATAGTTTTTAAAATATATTTAAATTTTAGGAGGAGAAAAAGATGATTTACACATTGACATTGAATCCAGCGTTGGATTATGATATGTATCTAAAGGATGATTTGCAGGCAGAACACTTGAATCTTGCTCACAAAGTAAATTATAGAGCTGGTGGAAAAGGGATTAATGTTTCTAAAAGTATTGAAAAAAATCTGGATGTGGAATCTACAGCGATTGGATTTGTGGCTGGATTTGTTGGAGATTTTATTGTCAGAGATTTGAAAAAGGATAACATAAAAATCTGAATTTGTGGAACTTGGAAGGAAATACTAGAATTAATGTAAAGGTTAATGGGAATGACAAGGAAACTGAACTTACAGGGGTTTCACCAGAAATTACAGCAGAAAAAAATTGCAGGAACTAACTAACAAAATTTCTGATTTAAAAGATGGAGATATACTTGTTTTTATCTGGAAGCTATCCATCTTCAATCAGCAGCAAAATTTATAAGCAATTATCTGAAAATGTAAAAAGCAAATGTAGAAATTGTGCTTGATACAAGAGGAAATTTACTGCAAGACAATATTCACAATAATCTTTTTTTGTTAAGCCGAATATTCACGAATTAAGAGAAATGTTTAACGAAAAAAACTGGAAACAAAGGCTGAAATCGTAGAAAAATGTAAATTCTTTTTTTAGACAGAGGAGTTAAAAAAATGTCATTTTATCTAGAGGTGGCAGAGGTGCATTGCTTGTAAACAAGGACTTTGTGCTGGAAGCATCTGTTCCAAAAAGGGCAATTAATCAACTCAATTGGTGCTGGGGATTCTATGGTTGCAGGATTTACTGCAGGATTTGTAAAGGGCTTTCTCCAGAAGATTCATTTAGGCTGGCAGTTGCTTCAGGAAGTGCTACAGCTTATTCTTATGGGCTTGCAGAAAAAGGATTTAGTAGATAAATTGTATGATGAAATTGAAATTTCAAAGGAAACTTTTTAAAAAGATAAGTAAAATATTAATGATTTTTTTGTATTGAATTTTTAAAAGTTGCTTTACTACGGCTGAAAATAAAAAAATTATTTAAAGAAATAAAAATGAAAAAAATAATAAATTAAGGATGGTGTACAAATGAAAATATCTGACTTACTGATTAAAAGATAGAATTAGTCTAGATGTGAAATCTACAACTAAAGTAGATATAATTAAAGAACTTGCCAGATTGCACGAAAAAAACAGGTGTCCTGAATGATTATGACGGATATGTAGAGGCATTGATGGCTAGAGAAGCTCAAAAGCTCAACTGGAATTGGTGAAGGAATCGCAATTCCACATGCTAAGACAAAATATGTAAAAAAACCTGCACTTGCAATGGGTAGAAAAACCAGAAGGAATTGATTACGATTCATTGGATGGAGAACCTGCAACATTGTTCTTTATGATTGCCGCTCCAGATGGTGCAAATAACACTCATATTGAAACACTTGCAAGATTATCACATTATTATTGGATGATGATTTCAAGGAAGCTCTTGAAAATGCGAAAACAGCTGATGAAGTACTGGAAATCATTAATAAGGCTGAAGCAGAAAAATTTGCAGAAGAAGAAAAGAAAGATGCTGTAACTGCACAAGCTCCAACTGATGCAAATGCTCCTTACATAATCGCAGCAACAGCCTGCCCAACAGGAATTGCCCATACTTATATGGCGGCAGAAGCACTAAAAAGCAGCTGATGAAATGGGAATAAATATAAAAGTTGAAACAAACGGTGCAGACGGTAGAAAAAATGTTTTAACTGATGAAGATATTAAAAAAGCAACTGGTGTAATTTTGGCAATTAACAGAAATATCGAAGTTGACAGATTTGATGGAAAACCGTTAATTCAAGTGGAAGCAAAAGAAGGAATTAACAATGCAAAAGCGTTAATTCAACAAGTTTTAGATGGAAAAGCCCCTATTTTCCATGCAAGCGGTTCAAAAACTGCAGATTCTTCTGAATCATCTTCATCTGAGAAAAAAGGACTTTACAAGCACTTATTAAGTGGAGTTTCATATATGCTTCCGTTAGTAATAAGTGGTGGAATTTTGATAGCATTGGCATTTTTAGTTGATACATTGTCTGGTAATGGTGGAGCTGGAGCAGAATACGGTTCTAAAGCGCCATTAGCTAAAATGTTAAAAGATATTGGTGGACAGGCATTTGGATTGTTTGTGCCAGTTTTAGCTGGATATATTGCTTACAGTATTAGTGAAAGAGCGGCATTGGCGGCAGGATTAGTTGCAGGAGCTATTGCAACAGCTGGTGGTTCTGGATTTATTGGTGCATTGCTTGGTGGATTTTTAGCTGGATATGTTGTACAAGGTTTAGTAAAAGCATTATCAGGTATGCCAAGATCTTTAAGCGGATTGAAAATGATATTATTGTATCCAGTTTTATCAGTATTAATCACAGGTGTAGCAATGGTACTTGTTATAAATCCATTTGCAGCAATAATTAACAATGGTTTAAATGCTTGGTTAAATGGAATGTCTGGTTCAAGCGCTGTTCTATTAGGTGCGGTTCTTGGTGGAATGATGGCTATTGATATGGGAGGCCCTGTAAATAAGGCAGCTTATGTATTTGGTTCTGGAACATTGGCAGCTACAATGACATCTGGTGGAAGTTTACCAATGGCAGCAGTTATGGCTGGTGGAATGGTTCCTCCAATCGCAATTGCATTAGCATCAACATTATTTAAAAATAAATTTACTGCACAAGAAAGAGAAGCAGGACTTACAAACTACATTATGGGATTCTCATTCATCACAGAAGGTGCAATTCCTTATGCGGCAGCAGATCCAACAAGAGTAATACCAGCAAGTGTCGTAGGTTCAGCAATCGCAGGAGCATTAACAGGACTATTTAATATAAAAATACCTGCTCCACATGGTGGAATCCTAGTAATGGCATTAAGCAACAACTTCTTCCTATATTTAGTAGCAGTTATAATTGGAAGTATTGTTTCGGCTATTGTTTTAGGAGCATTAAAACCTGCTATAAAAAGAAGGATAAAAATTTTAAATATATTTTAATTTAAGAACAAAATAAAAAAACCGTCTTGTTTGATTAATTCATTTTAAAACGGTTTTTATTTTACTATGAAACTTAATATTAAATATATTTTTTTAATATTTCTATTAACTCTTCTCTGCTAATTTTTCCTTCTACTAATTCAACTATATATGTTTCCATATCAGTTATATATAAATCTATTTTTCTCTATAACCATTGATTGAAAGAAAAATATGCTCCACACATTAATGCAGTTCTTTTGTTTCCATCATTGAAAAAAATGATTTTTTTAGATATACTAAAAAAATTATATATGATAATTTTTTTCTAAAAATGTCGGATAATATAAATCATTCTGCACAAAATCACATACTTGACTAATTCCGCCTTCATCTTTAAAAACCAAGCAATCCACCACTTTTTTAAGACTTTTTCATGAATCAAGGCTACGTTTTTCAATATCAAAATATCTAATCATTATTTATCACGTAACCTTCTCAAAACATCTATGTGTTCATCCATTTTTTTATCTAAAAAAATTCCATATTATCAGCTAATATTTTTTTATTTTTTTCTATTTTTCTTCAATTTCAATATAATTTTTTTAGCATTTTTAGTTACTATATTGGCTTCATCGCCTCCACTTTCTTTTTAATACTTTCTGAAAAATTATTAATTAAATTGCTGTCTAATTCTACTGAATAAAATCATACTATCAACTCCCTTTCCTTCTTTTTATGAATAAATCCTTTACAAATGAATTATATCATATTTTTTTATTTAAAAGGAAATAATAAACTTACTAAAAAAACTTTTTTTAATTATTTAACTTTAAAAAAACTTCAATCTCAAAAGCATTTCCCAAAACTGACACCGAACTAAATGACATTGCAAAAGCCGCAATCATTGGGTCTAACTTTGGTCCATTGAAAAATGCATAAAATATTCCAGCTGCAAAAGGGATTCCAAGTACGTTGTAAAAAGAATGCCCAGAATAAATTTTTCCTTTATATTTGTAATTGTTGCCTTGCTTAATGCAATCGCTCCTGCCACATCCCGCAAATCGTTTCTAATTAAAACAATATCAGCTGATTCTATAGCCACATCTGTTCCATTTCCTATCGCAATTCCTACATTTGCTTGGGCTAATGCTGGCGAATCGTTGATTCCATCTCCGACCATTGCGACAAATTCATCTTTTTCCTGAAGTTCCTTTATTTTCTGAGATTTCTGGTAAGGCAGAACTTCTGAAATTACATCATCAATTCCCACTTGCTTTGCGATAAATTCTGCAGTTTTTTTCATTATCTCCTGTAAGCATTATTGTTTTTAATTCCCATTTTTTCAATTTTTTTCAATGGCTTCTCTGCTTGTTTCCTTAATGACATCGGCAACTGCAACAATTCCTGCCAATTCATTGTCAATCGAAATATACATTGGAGTTTTTTTCCTTCATTTGACAAAAATATTATAGTCCTTTTGAGAAATTTCCACATCAATTTTTTTATTTTCCATTAATTTTTTATTTCCAATTTGAATTTCCTTGCCTTCAAAAGTCGCACGAATCCCATAACCTGGCATTGCCCTAAATTTTTCATAAGGCTTAATTTCGATATTTTTCCCCTTTGCTTCATTTACAATCGCTTCTGCCAGTGGATGTTCAGAATCATTTTCCACACTTGCGGCAATTTTTAAAAGTTCATCTTCCTTGTAATTTCCATAAGCAACCAAATCAGTTAATACAGGCTTTCCTTTAGTAATTGTTCCTGTTTTATCAAATACAATCGTTTTTAATTTTTATATGTTGTTTCAAGAGCTTCTCCACTTTTAATAAGAATCCCGTTTTCAGCCCCTTTTCCAGTTCCAACCATTATTGATGTCGGAGTCGCAAGACCCAATGCACACGGACATGCAATTACAAGTACGGCGATAAAAAACGACAATGCAGTAACTAATCCACTTCCGCTCACAAACCAGGCAACTCCTGTAATTATCGCAATTCCAATAACAATCGGCACAAAATATGCCGCCACAACATCAGCCATTCGTGAAATCGGAGCTTTCGATCCTTGCGCTTCCTCAACTAGCTTTATAATTTGTGACAAAACTGTATTTTTCCCAATTTCAGTCGCTTCAAATCTAATACTTCCATTTTTATTAATACTTCCTCCAACAACCTTATCCCCAACTTTTTACTGACTGGCAAACTTTCTCCAGTCAACATTGATTCATCCACAGAAGTCGAACGCTTCCCACAATTTTTCCCATCAACCGCAATTTTTTCCCCAGGCTTTACAATCACAATATCTCCAACCTCAGATTTTCAATTAAAATCTCCTTTTTCCACACCATTTTTCAATAATTTTTAGCTTTTTTAGGCTGAAGTCCGATAAGTTTTTTTATTGCCGATGAAGTTTGCCCTTTTGTCTTTGCCTCTAATAATTTCCCAAACAAAATTAACGTAATAATTACACCAGCCGATTCATAATACAAATCCATGTGCGCTTCAGGATCCACAGTAACAATTCTATATGTCGCATAAATTCCATAAAGTATCGCCGCTGTCGCTCCAATTGCAATTAGCGAATCCATTGTCGGTGATTTTCTTACCAAATTTTTAAAACCATGCGAAAAGAAATCTCTCCCAGCATAAATGATTGGCAAAGTTAGCACAAACTGCGCCAACGCAAAATTAAGCGCATTTACCTTAGGATTCAAAAACTCAGGAAGCGCCGCCCCAAGCATATGCCCCATCGAAATATACAAAAGTGGAACAACAAATACAATCGCTAAAATCAATCGTTTTTTCAAACTCGCTATTTTTTCCTGATAAAGTTCAACTTTCCTGTCCTCAGTCATATTTTCAACTAGCCCATACCCAGCCGATTCCACTATTTTCCTAATTTTATCAAAATCATACTTTCCTTCATCATACTCAACATTCAATTTTTTTCAGTTGCAATATTAACCGAAGCATTAATATCCTCATTCTTGTTAAGCGCCTTTTCCACAGCATTAGCACAAGCCGCACAGCTCATCCCAGTTACTGTATAAATTTTTTCTGCCATATTTTTTTCCTCCTCTTAAACTTTACTGTCAAAAATATTACTGTTTCTTAATTTTTTAATAATTTACTTTTACAATTACTTATTACAAATATTATTATTTAAATTTTTCAATTACTCAAAAATTTATAAATTTAACAAATTATATATATTTTTCAAACATGCCTATGCCCATTATGCTCACAATTACACTGCCCTTTCACGCAGTCACACAAAAACTTCCTTCACAGCCGTCTTCCTCTTTTTCCTCCACAGCCTTCAAAATCAACTCCAAGTCATCAAAACTAAGCTCACTGTTCTCAATAACCTTCCCAATCATCTCCCCAACCTTCTGTTTTACAAATCTTACTAAAAGTCCCCAATATATAACTATTAGCCACTTCCTTTTTCTGTAAAATCCGTCGAATAAATATACCTATTCCCAACTTCCTCTTTTTTCAAAAACCCCCTTTTCCAGCAGCCTATTCAACAAAGTCTTTATCGTAGCCTGCTTCCATCTCATCTTCTCACAAAGCACCTTCGCCACAAACCTGCTCGTAACTTCGCTATTTTGCCCATACGACACGCATTACTTCCCATTCTGCATCAGTTATATGCCACTTCTGCTCAATTCCGCTACTCTCTTTCATAATCACTCACCTCATCCAAAAACGTTTACATTTGTAATCTTCTATACTATTAGTTTACAACAGTAATCGTTTTTTTGTCAAATATTTTTTCTAAATTAAAAAAACGCCAAACATCAAGAACTATATTTTTTCTAGTCTTTTTTTGTTATTAATAATTTTTACCACTTCACTAAAAAATTATTTTAAAAATAATCATCAAATATATTTAATATTTATTACAAATATTATTTAAACTAAATTATAAACTATTTTTATTAAAACTTATTATTTTTAAACAAAGAATTAAATTTTGTTTTAAAATAGTCCTCTATGGCCCCCTTTATAGGACTCCCCTCATCCGCCCCCATTCCTACCAGGATTTGCTGGACTTTGTTGAGGGTGTTTGAAAGGTTTTTTGAAAAATAAGGCTATTCTGATACTTTTTAGGCATCTTGGAAGGATGTCTAAATCTAAAAAAATAGGCGCTATGAAGGCTGGAAACCGTGAAAATTAAGAACCTAGGGCAAGAAATTTTGCTTCGCTGGCAAAGGTAAAGTAACCTTTGTCAAGGTGACTAATTGGAACTTGGCTTTTATGGGCGGCTGTAAATTTACAAATTTTAGGAGGAAAAAATGAGTAATAATCTGCGACAGATTGCAAAGGACTTGCGATCGTTTGTAAAAAGATGTAAAGATGTACATTATTCTGACAGCCTGCTTATCTCTTTCTTGATAACAGGACTTTTAACAATTGCGCCAAAGCTTCATGCTGACGTGGCAAGCGAACAGCAGGAAATCACTGCACAGACTTATGACGCAATAACTGATCTGCGGCAATCATTCATGCGTGCAAGAAAAGAAAACGAAAAATCATTAAAAGGAGCCCAAAGCGAACTTGTTCAGCTTTTGAAACAAGGGGATCAAGTAATAAAGAGCCCATGGGCATCATTCCAGTTCGGAACAGGATTTACTAATAACGACTGGGGAACAACTTATAGAGGTAGAGGTGGAAAATACCTTGAATACTATAGAAGAGACAATGACTTGACTAAGTATGTGTTTGACAAGGATAAACATTTATATGGGGCAACTAACTTGAATATTCCAAGAAATCAGGAACCTGATGCACTTACAATCAATCCTGCTAATGTGCATAAGCCTTATACTCCAGCAGAAGTTACTAAGTTAGATGCGATGACTTTACCAAATGCACCTACATTTAGTCCAAAAGCAATAACACCAAATTCAGGATACTACAAGCCTTATGAATTTAGTACAACTAAAGCTACATTCGATCCTAAAAATCCAACTACTACTGATTTGCGATATACTTCTTATGATGACAGAAATAGAAATTATGCTGGTGACAGAAGTAATTTAGCATATAATACAGGAGTTATTAGAACTAGCGGTGTTGCTGGTGAAAATGGTTGGGAAAGTAATATCAACAATAATAATAAAGTTTCCTCATCTGCAGCTGCTAGTGCAGGGACTACTCAAGATATTACTGTTAGTAGCATAAGTTCTCTTTCAAATGGAGACCTTTATATTGGAACTAATTTAAGTACAACACCTAGACAATATAGCTTGGATGGTGCTACTGCTTGGCCTAATCCTCTTCCTTCTCCTCTTACTAGTATTCCTAAAAATACGGCAATTAGAGGTTCATGGTGGGGAAGAGAAGGTATGTTTAGTACGCCACATGCTGGTATTGACCATTACTGGAATGAAAGTGAAGCTGAATACAGAAGTATGATAATTAATGGACAACAACTTAGTTATGGACTTAATGTAAATCATGACTATGGTGCTGGTGGTTATGCTAATACTTATGGTAAAGGAGATGGTGCTGTTAATGCTAGTGCTACTCAATACCAAAGTTTGATTTATAGTAATAGTAATTTAGATGTTACAGGGGTTAAATTTGAAATAGGAAGTTCTACTAAAGGTTCAATGGATGCTGCAAGTGGAGTTGCTAGTGAATCAGCAGGCGGGACTAGTAATAGAGTTGGTTGGTTCATTGATGGTGGTACTAATAATTTAAAATATGCGGGACGAAAACGTTTTAATATATGGCAACCTGCTGATATACCAGCAGGTGCTTCAAATTTTGACATAATTGATGATGAAGATTTGGCTAGAGTTTATGTTTATGGTAATTCCAATGTTGGTATTTATTTAAAAAGTGGGTCATTTACTTCAGATAGTTATGAATACAGAGTAAGTTTAGATGGTGATGCTGGTAATGGAAATATCTGGAATAACGGTTTTGTTATTGGAAGGAGGAAATGCTAAATTTAAAAATGATATATATATACCGGATGGTTATATTTATAAATATGATGGTACAAAAAACCAATACCTATTCATTTAGATACTAATAGTAATTTTTATGTTGGTGGTTCATATTCTAATGGAATCTTAACTAAAGGTGGTTCGACTATTGTTGGCGGTACTGGATTTACTGTGTCAGGTACTAGTGATAATGGAATAAATGTTATAGGTGGTAATTTAGATGTTGATAATTCTAGTTTTAATATAACTGGAAATTATAATAATGGAATAAATGCACAAAGTGGTGCTGGAACAGTAGATGTTGATTTTTCTTCATTTGCTGTAGGTGGAGACCATAACAACGGAATGGTGTTCAGTGATGCAAATAGAAGTAATAGTTTGACTAACATCACAACAACAGTAACTGGTACTTCTAGTAATGGAATTTTATTCTATAATGGTAATGGTTCTGGAGATAATTCTACTGTTACATTAGAAAACCTTAATGGAAGTGTTTTCAGGTGGTAATAGTTCTTCTATAATTAATATGCACAATCTTGCTAATTTAGTGTTTAAAACTACAGATGATAATCGTGATACACATTTTGCAGTTACAGGTTCTAGTATTGGTATAGATGTTAATAATAGTGGTTTGGAAAAGAAAGACTTAAAATTTGGTACTACAAGTAACGATAAAGTTGTTGAAATGACTTTAACTGGGTATAGAAATGTTGGAATTAATATTAATGGTGGACTAACTAATGGAACTGAGACAGATAAAGAAGTTAGCATAGGAAAAGATACTGCTCCTGCTAATGGTTTAGATGTGGCTGTTGTAGGAGATGAAAATGTTGTTTATAATAATTATGGATATGCTCATAAACTTACTATTGAAAATGGTAAAACTCCTATGGCTACAACTGCACTTGCTGGAAATGGTAGAATTATTATTGGAGCATGGAATAATGGAAATGTTCTAGGATATGATAAAAATATTATTTTTGCTAACCAAGGATACGTTCAAGGAACTAATAATCATGATTCTAGTGTAAAAATTAAATCATATTGAAGTTGCTGGAGATGAAAATACGATAGCTTATTTTGCTAAAGGTAATGGACAATATTCAGCAAATAACTGGCTTAGCACAAACAATCCTAACGTAGGTTTCTTTGATGGAAATGTTGAGTTGCAAGGTGTTATCGGAAAATATGAATTACACAATGATGCTGATAATGATGGTAAAAAGTACAACTGAGGAAAAATTTCTGAAAAATAATGTTGGAGTTTATGCTAGTAGTGGACAAAGAAAAGATCTTTACAACAGATACAATTGGACAAACAGGTTCTATTACTTTGAATGATCTTAAGATTACTAATTTAAATATTGGAGTAGGTCCTCATGCGAAAAATACTACTTTAGTTTATGCTGATAATGGAACTGTTGTAGATGTTGCCAATACTAATAGTTCAGTTTTAGGTGTTGCTAGTACTATATCTGATGGACAATTACTTGACACTACTAATAAATGGGGATATGGTGTTGCTTATGATGCATTGTCTGATTATACAACTATAGGTTATGCTAAAGGAATATTTGATAGTAATGCTAATAACTTTTTAAATAATATGACACATGGTCTTGATAAATTACCAAGTGAAGTTAAATTTTTCAAGTAATGTAGATATGGTATCTAAACATGGTGTGGCTTATCATGCTGATGCAGGTGGTAAGATTAGTGCTAAGGTAACAAGAGCAGGTGGATGGCAAAGTATTATTGGACTTGCTAAGGAAGTAATGGTACTACTAGTAATGGTACTACATATAAGAATATGATCACAGGTGGAGATACAACAGAATCTGGATCTATCGTTGTTGTTGAGGGAAATATAGTTGCTGCAGATAACAGTTTATTTAATAATGATCCAACAACAATAGTTTCTAGAGGAAGAGTAATGACAGATAAGCAATTTGCTTATGATAATGCTGCAGGAGTGGCTAAAAATGGTGGTAAAGTTGTATTTAAAAAGGCAACTGTTGCTACTACAACTATAGAAGACCCTGTAGGTACTGCACCGACTAAATCTATAATTTTTGGTTTAGGAGGTTATGCTGAAGGAGCTGGTTCTCAAGTTATTTATACATCTAAGACATTAGATTCAGCAAATGGAGCTTCTGCTTTAATTGTATCAGGTACAAAAGGTGCTTTATATGCAACTGATAATGGTTATGTAGAATTTAATGGTAATATTATTCACAAATAATGCAGGTTCAGGTAAGAGTACTGGAACTTCTAATGAAGGTGCAGGTATAACAACTGCTGCAGAAAATGTTGGTGGAACTGGATTATCAGGAAATGACCATAAAAATGTTCCTATTTTCTATGTAAACAGACAAAATGCAAATGACACTGCTGGAATAACTTTTAATGATGAAACTAAAATCGATCTATATGATGGAATATTATTAACTGGAGATCAATATTATCATGGACAAACTAGATATTGGAATAGTGCTATAGGAAATGATTATAATGGACATTATTCAGATTACTATAAGGAAGCTAACAAAGCCACAAATGATCGTACTGCTTGGGAAAAAGCAAAATACCGTGGAATGAAAAATGTTACTGTAAATCTTGTTAGTTCAGCAGATGGAGAAATTGATCTTGGATTAGTTAATCAGGCTAGCAAAGAAATCGAATGGGATCAAAATCAAGATAAAACAACTGGTACTTTCTTGAAAGGTATTGGAGAATTTGCTGGTGGAATGACTATTAAGAATGGATCTACAACAAATACTAAATCTACTTCAACAGCTATGGGAGTAAATAGTAGTATTATAAATGGTAAATTTAAAATCAGTACAAAAGTTGATTTAAGTGATAATATTGCTAAAAATAATAAAGCTCTATTTGTAAGTGCTTCAGCAACAAATAAAATCTCTAATGATCCATTTAACAATATTAAAATGGAAAGTGAATATGTAACTATTGATTCTAGTGCTTTTAGTTGCAGGAGATGGAACAAATCTTGCTGGGCAAGGATTAAGTATGGCAAAATTCATTATTCAGATGGGATAAAGATAATGTTACTTATAGAAGAAGTAAAAAAATACTGAATCTGGATATGAAAATAGCGGTAAAAGTAAATATATGGGGCGGAAGCGATGCAGATAGCTGTTACAGGAATTAATGTTGCTTATGGAACTATTGAAAATAAAGATTCTGGAGAAGTTTATGTAGATCACGGAAATGCTTTAGTTGGAACTGATGGAAGTATATTAACAAATAAAGGTAAGATCGTGGTTACAGGACTTTATGATCCAGCAACTCAAGATGGGTATACACCAGGAATTATAAATCATCCAACTGCAGCTGCTGGAAGATCGAGTTGAAACTACACTCGAAAAGGTGAAAAACTATGGTATAGTTGGAATTTCTACTAAAGATGTATTAGACCATAATAGCTATAACAGAGACAGATATGGAGAAAATAAAGTAAATATCACAAATATTGCTGACGGAGCAAATGGAACTATAGAAGTAGCAGGGAGAATGGCAGTTGGAATCTATGCTAATAATGTAAATCAAAAGAACTACATACAAAAACGTTAATGATTCACAATTTGCAAAATCAAATGATGTTACAGTAGAATATGATAACCAAAATGCAACTAGTGCAGATGCAATTAAATTGAATTATGGAACTAACGGAGCAGCTAAAACTCCTATGCAACAAAACAAAGCATTACATGGTGTAGGTATTGCATTAGTAGAAACAGATAAAGATTTTTAATGCCGCATATAGAGTAGGAATCATTAATCTAAATACTAAAAATAATGGAATTGGGCAAACTGCAGACATCTTAACTTTTTGAAAATGGTATAGGTGTTTATGGTGAAAGTGCTAAGATTAACTTTAAAGGTGATTCTACAGGACTTACAGTAGATACTGGAAGCGAGGGAGCAGGAATCTGGGTAACTGATGACTCGACTATTTCATCAAGAGCTGACCGTTTAGGAACTCCAAAAACATTGAACTACAATTACAAAGGTTATAACGATAAAAAGGATTTGGAATAATCTTTGGAAGTACATGATCCAAATAATAGATATGTAGGTACAACTGCTGAAAACTATTTGGATATTAAATTCAATAATAACGGAGATACAAACTTGACATTGGCTACAGAAAAAGCTCAAACATCTCCAGGAACAATTAATGCAGGGTAAAGGAACTACAAGAGGAATAGCAGGTATTTTGGTAAATACAGATACTACTGATTATGTTAAAAAAACTATGGAGATATTAAAGAAGATAAATCTAAGACTAATGTAAGAGCTTACGGTGCAGTAGTTAATAGAGGTCACTTTGAAAATCATGGAAACATTGAATTAAAGCGACTCATTAAATGAAGATAGCTTCAAAATGTAGAAAAAGAACGATCTTAAGAAAGTAAATGCAGGTATTATTGCAAACTATCATGACAAAGATGCTAGAGAAAATACTTGGATTGTAAAACCATGGAGATATTAAAGTAGGAACTAAGTCAAGTAAAAACGTTGGTGGATTTGGAATTTATGGATATAATATCGAAAATTACGGAAAAGATGACGGAACTCAAAGTACAATTACTATTAACAAGAACAGTTACGGTATCTATTCAGGAGATGGAAATGTTAAAATCCCAAAAACTAAATTGTTAGTTGGAAACGACACAGTTTTAGGTTCACCTACAACTACAAGAACAACTGCTCCTGCAACTGATATTCTAAAAGGAAGAGAAACTGATGCGGCTTACGGAGTTTACATTGGGGACAATTCATTGTTAAGCGGTAAAAACAGAGATGTTGAAGTAAGTGCAGATATGGACATTGACAGATTCTCTTACGGTATCGTTCTTCAAAATAATGCAAATGCTGACTTGCCAGGAAGCGGAGCAACAACAAATGTTAAGATTGGTGACGGTCTTTATACTCTTGACTTAAAAGGAAAAGTTGCTTCATTGACACCAACAAGCAGTCCTAAAATTGTATTAGGTTCAAACCAAAACGCAGGTGGACAAGTTAAATCAACAGCTCCATCAACCCCTAAGAATGAAAAAGATCCGTTAGAACAAGGAAATGCAGTATATTACTACTCAGCAGACAAGAAATCAAAAGCTACATCGTATGCAAATGTAACAATGAACGGAGATTATAACATTGCTTACTATACAAAAGGAAGTGTTGACAACTTTGGAACAATTGATTTAAATCTCAAAATGACTTGACAGCAGGAAATCCTGATCATGGATATGGTAACTTGGGTATTGTTTCATTAAATGCTGATATTCCTTCAACAAACTATGGAACAATTACTACAGGTATGTCAGATACTATAAACATGATGTATTCAGCAGGTATGGCTGCAGGTATTAATATTTACGACAAGAAAGGACAATTCTTAAGAACAGAAGATGAAGGATATGTTGTAAATAGAGGTAAGATTATAGTTGATGAAGAACAAGGAATCGGAATGTTTGCGACAGGTGCAAGATCTAAAGCAATCAACTATGGAGACATTGAATTGAAAAAACCTCAATCAATTGGTATGTACCTTGACCATGGTGCAACAGGTGAAAACTATGGAACAATTACAGGAGATGCTTCAAACCTTAAAGGGGTAGTTGCAATTAATGGAGGATATATTAAGAACTACGGTAAGATTGAAGTTAAAGGAACAGGATCTGAAGGAATTGAAACTGATGATATCAAAGTTAAAGCAGATAATGAAGATGGTAGTTCATCAGCTCTTTATAAAGGAACTGAAAGTTCAATTAAACTTGTAACATCAGGAAATCCTAAGACAACAGGAGTTGGAACAACTATAACAATGCCTGGAATTGTACCATTGACAAAAATAACAGTTGATGGTGTAGACACTCCAATATTTAATGTAGAGACAGATGCCGCAAATCCTGGAGATGTGGCTAACAACATAACAATTAACAGCAGCATCCAAACAGGTGGAACAAGAATAATAGATCTTAAAGCAATAGATGAATGGGGTAACCCAGTATGGCCTCAACGTGACAAGCCACAACTTTCAGAAATAACTTCAATTGGAATGTATGTTGATACATCAGGAGTTAGATACACTAACCCAATTGATGGATTGCAAAACTTGTCTAAACTTGGAGAAGTAAACTTGTACTTTGGACCAGAAGCAACATTGTATACAAACTCTAAAGCAATTAGAATTGGAGATACTGTAGATTCAACTGGTACCGTAATTAAGAGTAACATCTTAAAACCATTCAATGATGCATTGACTAACTTACCAGGTGGAGCAGTAGTAAATCCATTGTCAGCAAGTTTGACTTGGCAAGTTGCAGCTAAGCTTGACTCTAACAACCAATTGTCAGAAATTTACATGAGTAAAGTTCCTTATCATTCATTCGCTTATGACAATGATAAGTCTCTAGTAAACTTCACAAACAACTTGGATAACATTTATGAAATTGCTAAGCCACAAAGTGCTGAAAAAGTTATCTTCAACAAATTGAACAGCTTAGGTAACGGAGAAGGACATATCTTGGCTCAAGCATTTGACCAAATGAGAGGTCACATTTATGGTGGAGTTCAACAAAGAATTAAATCTACATCAGATATCTTGACTGGAGAAATGAACGGATTAAGAAGTGACAGAAATGTTTCTAAGGACTCTAACAAGTTCAAGGCATTTGGACAAAGAAACGAGTTCAAGACAGATACAGCAGGAATGCCTGACTGGTACAGCAATGCAGGAGGATTTGCATTCGTTCATGAAGATGAAACTGTAAGACTTGGACAATCATCAGGATGGTCAGCAGGTGTAGTAAACAACTACTTCACATTCAAGGATTTATCTAAATCTTATGAAAACCAAGCAATGGCTAAAGTTGGAGTGTTCAAGACAATCCCTCTTGATGCGAACGGAACATTTGTTCTTAGCCTAGGTGGAGACGGATTCTTTGGAAGAAATGACATGAAACGTAGATTCTGGGTAGTAGATCAAGAATTCAGAGCGAAAGCAAGCTACTATTCTTATGGTGCAGGACTTAATGCAGGACTTGAAAAGGCATTTGTAATAAATGACGGATTCAGCATAGTTCCAAATGTAGGAATCAGAGCGGAATACGGAAGATTCTCATCAATCCATGAAAATGGAGACATGGCATTGAACGTTAAGAGCGACGACTACGTGTCAGTTAAGCCAAGCGCAGGAATCGACTTCAGATACAGCCAGGAAGTATTCAAGAACTCAAACTTGACAGCAAGCTTAGGATTTGCGTATGAAAACGAAATCGGAAAACTTTACGATGTTGAAAACGAAGCAAGAATCGTAGGAGCATGGACAGACTACTTCGGAATCAGAGGGACAAGGAAGACAAGAGAGGAAACTTCAAGTCAGACTTGAAACTAGGATTGAGACAACGGAAGATTCGGATTCAACGTAAACACAGGATACGACTCAAAAGGACACAACTTCAGAGCAGGATTAGGATTGAAAGTATTATACTAATAAATTCTAGGAATGCTGGAAATAGCTTAAACAAAACGGGGGAGGGCTGCCAGAGATGGCGGCTCTTCTTTTTTTGTAAGGAAATCAAAAAAGAGCAGTGAGTAAACTGCTCTTGTTATTTTTCAATTTAAAAGTATATTGATTTTTATTATTATTAGCTAAAAAAATAATTAAATTTCAACCTTTTAAGTGATTCCATCGCTTTCCTAAAACAAACTTTCCCCAAAAATTCACTTCAATAAACTTCTGCTTAAAAAAACTCCCTGACTTCCCGATTAGGTAATCTCAAAGAATAAACATTCTCGTAATCCTCTCCAATTTTTCTCATCAATCGTCAAATATCCACTAAACAAAAAGCAGTTCCCAAATTTCCTCCTGCCCAAGCAATACAGACAAATCAGAGTTTCCATTAATATTTTTCTTCTACACTTTCTCCTGAAAATAACTGTTCCAAAGTTTCCGTTGTTTCTGTATCTGCATTTTTTTAAAATATCATTAATAAGAAAATTTCCGAAGTTTCAACCCAATAAGGAGCTAATTTTTTTAAATTGTAAGAACTTCAAAAATACTCCATGGATTATAAACATCAGAATTTCCAAACTTATAGCCATTATACCAAGATTTTTACATCAGAAAGTTTAAACTCAATTTCAAAAATCTTTTAAGGACTTTTTTTCAACTTCTGCTTCTGTAAATCCAAAAATCAGAATAATGTTCATTTAAAAATCGAATAAATGCTAAGATTATTTAAATCTGAAAAAAATACCAGCCTTTATAACTCTTATAATTCCAGTCATAATCCCCATTTTTAAATACTGATTAGTTTTTTTAATGCCTCTCCGTAAAAGATCTTAAAAAAATATAACTGCTTTGTCATAATAGTGATATTCATAAGCTGAAATTAAAGGGCTGTCATATTCATCAATTAAAAAGAACAACCTCTTTATTGTAATATTTGTATAAATAAGCTGTCAAATACTTTTAGAGAATTTTCATAATCACCATCATCTTTTTGAACCATATTTTATCAAAATTTTTTTCAGTTCAGCTTCATTTAATGAATTTCTTACATATTCAAATTCATTATAAAGATTTGATATTAGGGATTTAATGGCATTTAAGAAATTTTTCCCAGCTGTCAGCCTTAATCCCCTCAGTGAAATAAAAACAGCTGGATGTTGTCCTTGCTCTGAAAAAAATGTTTAGATTTCTTAATATCTAAGCCATTAAATAATTTTTTTATTTTTCTTTAGCATTATGAATATCGAAAAAAATACTTTAATGTTGACATATTTAAAGTTTTTTTCCAAATCTCCTTGGACGTATGAAAAGTTTTTACTTTAGAACCATCATCTAAAAATGTTAGCAATAAATTTAGTTTTTATCAATATAATAGCAATTATTATTTATAATTTCCTTAAAATCTTCAATACCAACAGGAATTTTTCTTCATTTTATCTCCTTTTTAAAATAAATAGTTAATCAAAATAGAATTTTTAACAGTGTACATAAATTTCCCTTCTGCCCTTTTGATTTTTTTGTTTTTTTACTTCCATACATCCCAATGAATGTGTGAAAAATGCACCGCAGTCAATGTCATAAATTTTTGTCAGACTTTTTAGATATTTTACCATCCAGATTTGGTGTATGTCCAAAAATATATACTTTTATTTTTATATTCTTCAAGAGTATTTTTTCTTATCCATCCAAAAATTCTTCCCGTGTCCAAAGCACATTTTCCCTTTCCTGATTTTTCCAAATTCTTGCTTAAATCCAGCCCCGCATGAACAAAAAAATATTCTCATTTCCACAAACTATGAGCGGACAATCCTTTAACCATTTTTATCAGCCATTTTACTTCAGCAGGAAAAATTTTTCCTTATGCCATTTCTCTATATTTTTCTTTTCAAAATATTTAGAATTTTTTTATAAATCGAATACTCTGTTTCATAATTCAATGGATAATCATTTTTCAAAAATCTTCCAGAAGCATATCTTCGTGATTTCCCAAAAATAAACTTCAGATTATATCCAAGTTTTATCATTTTCATACATTTCATATAAATTTCATAAGATTTTTTTCCTCTATCACAAATATCTCCCAAAATTAAAAAGTAAATCTTCTCTTTTTTTAACTCGATTTTTTTCAAGCAATCTTAAAAATAAGTCATATTGACCATGAAGATCAGAAATTGCAAATATTCTATCGTAATTATTTTCATCTATTTTTTTCAATCTTAACTTTGCTTTCCATAAAAATCACCCTTTTTATATTATATATAAATTTGATTAAAAATTGTTTGAATACTTTTTGAGATGGTTATTGAATGACTTTATTTTTACAAAAGATATGTTCGATAACCTAAGTTTTTTTATCTATACAAGGGTCAAGACCCTTGCTTCAGAAAAATTTATTTTATTAAATTTTGAGTTTGTATAGTTATCGAACAGGTCTAAATAATTTTAAAAGGCTCCAAAATCCATTTACTTCCATAAATCTAAATAACATGTCATTCATAAATTTTTTTCATTTTTCCTTCATCATAAGGTAACGTAAAATCGCCATCCCTGTTTGTCCATAATCTGTCGTAATAGTCTAAAAATATCTTTTGGAAACTTTCTGGTCGTAGGCTGACATTATTTTCAGCTCATTCTCTAAATTATAGTTTCTCATATTTCTTCTCGTAAAGTTTGTGGATCCGCCATAAGTTATCAGATAATCCTTTTTCAGAATTGACATCATTTTTTTACATGGTACATTTCTTCGCCTTTGTTGTAAAAATTTAACATTGATGTCATAGCCATGTTTTTCTTGCATATTTCATCAATTCTCCAGCCGCTGCTTTGTTTTGGCAGTCCTGCTTCTGCATTATTTAATATTATCTCAAATTTTTACTCCATGTTTTTGCAGCCTTTCTAATGTCATTTATTATTCTCTGTCTGCAAGGAAAAAAACTGGGCAATGATGACTTTATCCCCAAACTGCGTGTTTTTAGTTCTTCTGAAATATCCTTAGCTGTCGCATCGTTTGTAAAATATTGTATTTTCAGCTTGTCATTTGATGAAAATGGAATTTTGCTGAAATCCTTGTTTGGCAATGTTCTTTTTAAACTTCCATCTTTCTTAGTAATTTTTGCAACTGGCTTTTTCAGCATTGTAAATTTCTTTTTAATATCGGCGCTGAAAAAATTTGAATGCTACGTTTGAATGTTTTGAACCTTCAGCATGTGGATTTGCTGATGTCAGCAAGGCAGTATTTTTCATTCATAATTAGCTTTCTGTGATCCGCTTTTGCATTCAATGCTCTCAAAATGCTACGAATTGTAACTTTATCCGTTCCTTCGTAAATCGGATTTTTTATTTTCCCACGATTTTTTGGATTTCCAAAAGGCTGTATAAATAGCCGCCATGGCACAGAATAAACAAGCATCTGATCTCTCAGCTTCATCAAATCAACATATCCAATTTTTACTCCAGCCTGCTCCAGTTTTTATGCATCTCATTGTCATAAGCCCCGTAAAACGTATTACTTTCATCAAGTATCAGGTAAATTTCCACATCTTTGGATCTTTTTCCGCTTTTTCCAGTATCTTTTCTGCAAATTCTTCTGCAAGCGGCAACGGATGCAACTTTTTCTTCCACTCCTTTTCCAACAAAATCATTAAACACAAAAATATCCATCAGAAAAATCCTGCGCCTCATCCAAAATCTTATAGCCCCGATCCCGGATCTGTCTTTCTCATAATGTGTTTCTCATCTTTCTTATAAGTCAAATCATAGTAAAAATCCACATTATCCGCATTATAAACCTGACTTTTCATTGAAAGACCTTCTGAAAGTGGAGTACAGGAAAAAGTTCCCAATAATAAAAATACAAATATAAAAATAATTTTTTGCTCAAAATAAATTCTCCTTTAATATTTTTCATAGACTTATTTAATAATCTATAATTTATTATTACCTTTTTCTAATTATAACAGTTTTAAAAAGTTTTTCCATAAAAAAATAAAAATAAAATTTCAGTAATTGACATTTTTTGTAAAATATGTTATAATAAATATGTAAAAACCTTTAGGGGGAAACTTTTGTAGAATAATATGTGCTACAAATTAGGCTGGATTTTTCCAGTCTTTTTTTGTTATAATACTTAGGTGAGTTTTTAGCACAATTCACAAAAATTCTACAAAGGAGGTAGCGAGATGGCAGATTTCATTGCGATATTTATTCTGTTTTGTAATTGCTTATTACAGCTTGAATAGATAGAGAATGAATTTTCACCTCTGCTCCTCAACCCTTAGGGGTTTGGATTTAATATTTGACATTTTTGTAAAATATGTTATAATAAATATGTAAAAACCTTTAAGGGAACTTTATATAACGTTATATGCCATAAATTAGGCTGGATTTTTTTCCAGTCTTTTTGTTATAATAATTAAGTGAATTTTGGCATGATTCACGAAACGTTATATAAAGGAGGTAGTGAGATGGTAGATTTCATTGCGATATTTATTCTGTTTGTAATTACTTATTACAGCTTGAATAGATAGGGACATGAATTTCATCTCTGCTTCTCAACCCTTAGGGGATAGTAATTTTAAAATTTAAGGAGGAAATATTAACAAGGAATTGTTAAAATAAAGGATGAACAAAATTAAAAATATTGCAATTATTGCGCACGTAGATCACGGGAAAAACAACTCTTGTCGATGCTTTTATTGAAACAGGCGGGGACATTTGGAGAACATGAAAAAAAGTAGATGAAAGAATTATGGATAGTGATGATTTGGAGAAGGAAAGAGGGATTACGATCTTTTCTAAAAATGCTTCATTTCATTATGACGGATATAAGATAAATATTGTAGATACTCCAGGGCATGCGGATTTTTGAGTGAGAAGTTCAAAGAATCTTGAAAATGGTGGATTCTGTATTGCTTTTTGGTGGATGCTTTTTGGAAGAGTTATGCCACAGACTAAATATGTGTTAAAACAGGCATTAGAACATGGACTTCGTCCAATTGTGGTTGTTAATAAGATTGACAGGCCAAATTCAGATCCTGATGCTGTTGTGGATTCTGTATTTGATTTGTTTGTGGATCTGGGAGCAAATGATGTTCAGCTTGATTTTCCAGTAGTTTTATGCATCGGCTAAAAAAATGGATATGCTAAACTGGAATTGGAAGATGAGGATAAGGATATGAAACCGCTTTATGATGAAATTATGAAGCACGTTGATGATCCTGAAGGTGATGTGAATGAACCTTTGCAAATGCTTATTACAAATACAGAATATGATGAATATGTAGGAAAACTAGGAACTGGAAGAATATATAACGGAAAAAAATTGATCAGGAAGTTACGTTAATCAAGAGAAACGGCGACTTGGTAAATGGAAAAATTACTAGAATTTATGGATATGATGGTCTTAAAAAAGTTGAAATGGAAGAAGCGTTTGCTGGAGACATTGTAACAATTGCAGGAATTGAAAAAATTGACATAGGAGAAACTGTGGCAAGCAAGGAAAATCCTAAACCATTGCCTCTGATTGACATTGATGAGCCAACGCTTGCTATGACTTTTTGTTGTAAATGATTCGCCATTTGCTGGACAAGACGGGAAATTTGTAACTTCTAGAAATATTTTGGAAAGATTGCAAAAGGAAGTAAATCATAACGTAAGTATGAGACTTGAAATGACAGACTCGCCAGATGCCTTTATTGTAAAAGGAAGAGGAGAACTTCAATTATCTATTTTGCTTGAAAATATGAGAAGGGAAGGCTACGAAGTGGCAGTTTCAAAGCCTGAGGTTATCTTTAAGGAAAAAAATGGACAGAAAATGGAGCCAATCGAACTTGCAATTATTGATGTTGCCGATGAATTTGTAGGAGTTGTAATTGAAAAATTAGGACTTAGAAAAGGTGAAATGGTAAATATGAATCAAGGAAGCGACGGCTACACAAGACTTGAGTTCAAAGTTCCATCACGTGGATTAATCGGATTTAGAAATGAATTTTTGACAGAAACTAGAGGAACAGGAATTTTAAATCATTCTTTCTATGAATATGAACCTTTTAAAGGAGAAGTTACAGGAAGAAGAAGAGGTGTTTTAATCGCAATGGAGCCAGGAACAAGTCTAGGTTACTCATTAAACAACTTGCAGCCACGTGGAATCCTATTTATCGGACCAGGAGTTGAAGTTTACAGAAGGAATGATAGTTGGAGAACATTCAAGAAAACGACCTAGTTGTAAAATGTATGTAAAGGTAAAAAAACTTACAAATATGAGGGCTGCTGGAAGTGATGATGCTGTGAAATTAGCGCCTCCAAAGGAATTTACGCTGGAATTGGCACTTGAATATATTGAAAATGATGAATTAGTGGAAATTACACCTAACTTTATCAGACTTAGAAAAATATTTGAATGCTAATGAAAGAAAAACAAGAAAATAAAAACTAAATATTAGAATAGATTTACTTAGCGGGATATAAAAATTCATTGTCTGGGTAAATAAAAAAACATTTTTCAATAAATAAAATTTAACATAAAATAAAATAAAAACTGGAGTTATTTAAATTTAAACAATTCCAGTTTTTGTTAAACTTTATCTAATATTTAAAAAGTCTTTAATCCTATTTGAAATAGAACTATCAAATTATTTTTAAAATTATTTTTAGTTTCCACTCATTTTAGCCTAGCTTTAAAATGCTGTCTGGTATTTTTATCCCAATAATTCCATATTTTTGCTTATTAATTTCAATTTGTAAATTTTTAACAGTTTCTATTAGGGATTTCACTTGGTTTTTACCTTTTAATAAAATTTCAGCTGCAATTTCTCCAGAACGGTAACCAATGTTATAGTCGGTAGTTCCTTGGGAAATTAGCCCTCCTGCATTTGAAAAATACGTTATTTGTAGCTAAAACTGGTATTTTTGATTTATTAAACACGTCAAGTATTGCTGCAAAATATGAAGCCACCGTATTGTCTTGAATAGCATAGTAAATATCAATATCTTTTGCAATAAGATTTGCAGCCGCAACCATTTCTGTACCATTTGTAACAGCCTTTTTCAACTACTGTAAATCCATATTGCCCCTTAACTTTTTTCAAATTATTTACTTCAGAAACCGAATTTTGTTCAGATGAATTATAAATTATCCCTATTTTCTTAGCTCCTGGTAACAACTCTCTCATTAATTTCAAATTTTCAGTAACTGGTGCCGCCCCGCTTGTCCCCGTAACATTAGGAATCCTTCAAGTCCTGCACTTTTAGGATCTGTAACTGATCCAAACACAACTGGTATTTCACTCCCAACCTGATTTTTAGCCGCCTGTGCCGTTGGAGTAGTAATCGCAAAAACTAGATCCTTTTTATCCGCTGCAAACTGCTGCATAATCAAAAGTCTGATTACTCATATCATTATTTTGCAATTTTGTCATCATATTCAGCTTCACTCCAGCCTTTCGCCAGCGCATCCTTAAATCCTTGCTTTGCCGTATTCAATGCTGGATGATGCACAATTTACGACAGCCCAATTTTATAAACCTTTTCACTAACTTTTGGAATCCTTTTTGCTCTTGAGAATCATTACCTTTTTATTCCCGCAAGACAAAAAGCATCCCTCCTAACATACCGAATAACAGTACACCTCTCATAATTTTTCATCTTTTTCTTCCTCCTAAAATAAATAATTTTTTTAATTTCTATTACTATTTTTACCATATTTTTCAAAAATTTTCCATTAAATATTTTTCTTTAAGAATAAAAACCTTAACCATTTTTTTCCACAAAATGCCACCCCAACTAAAGTAATATCCTCAATTCCCCTATCCTTCAAAAGCAACATCATATTTTTCTCAACAATTTGATTCACAGCTTCCTTTGAAACCTTTTCAAGACTACTTTCATCCTTCGTAACCTTAAATTCTAGTATAAATCCCCTATTATTCTTATTTTTAGGCTCTATCATCAAATCATATCTTCCAAGCCCAGATTCTTCGTTAGACTTCACATAATAATGATTATCCAAATAAAACATCATTCCTAAAAACTAATCCATGATAAAAATCCTCATTTTTAGTATCGTTATAACTAGTCGACTTTAGCAAAATATTCCGCAAATATTTCTCAAAATAATTAAATTTCAGCTTTTTAAGTGATTCCATCGCCTTCCTAAACAAACTTTCCCCAAAATTCACCTCAATAAACTTCTGCCTAAAAAACTCCCTAACTTCCCGATTAGGAAGTCTCAAAGAATACACATTCTCATAATCTTCTCCAATCTTTTTCATCAACCGTCAAATATCCACTAAACAAAAAGCAGTTCCCAAATTTCCTCCTGCCCAAAGCAATACAGACAAATCAGAGTTTCCATTAATATTTTTCTTCTACACTTTCCCTGAAAAATAACTGTTCCAAAGTTTCCATTGTTTCAGCATCTACATTTTTTTAAAAATATCATTAATAAGGAAATTTCCAGAAGAGTTAATCCAGTTTTGGAGCCAGTTTTTTGTCAAAAAGAAAATTTAAAATGCTCCACGGATTATAAACTTCAGAATCTCCAAATTTGTAGCCGTCATACCATGATTTAACATCAGAAAGCTTAAATTCAATATTGTAGTCACAAAGTGCCTTTTTACTTCTTCTTCAGTAAATCCAAAAATTCAGAATAATGATTGCTTAAAAATAGAATAAATTCTTAGATTATTTAAATCTGAAAAAAATACCAGCCTTTATAACTCTTATAATTCCTGTCATAATCCCCATTTTTTTAAATAGGAATTTGTCTTCAATGCTTCCCCGTAAAAACTTTGTAAAAATTAATGGCTTCATCATAATAATGGTATTCATAGGCGGAAATTAAAGGACTGTCATATTCATCAATTAAAAAGCACCACTTCCTTCTCGTATTTTTATACAGCACCTTTGTCAAAAAACCAAGGATTCTTTCAGTTCTGCCAAATCTGCTTCTGCCGACAAATATCTTTTTAAATCTTGTTGAATCAAATTCATTCAGATCATTTAAAATATATTCAAATTCTGAAAACAGCCTTGCAACTAATAATCCAATACTTCTTTTAGCTTCCTCCCAAGTATTTGATTTAATCCCTTTTAGCGAAATAAAAAAACTACTGGATACTGCCCTTGTTCTGAAAAAAATGTTTAGTTTTTCTCAATATCTAAGCCATTAAACAATTCTTTATTTTCTTTACTATTATGAATATCAAAAAATATTTTAGCATTGACATATTTAAAGTTTTTCCAAATCTTCTTGGACGTGTGAAAAGTTTTTACTTTAGAGCCATCATCTAAAATATTGGTGATAAATTTAGTTTTATCAACGTAATAACAACTATTATTTATAATTTCCTTAAAATCATCAATACCAACAGGAATCTTCTTCATTTATTTACCTCCTAATGTTAAATCTATTTAAATTTTTATCTTCTTTTTACACTATCATTTTACCATATATTTTAATTTTTTTCATACAAAAGAAGAGCCGCCATCTCTGGCAGCCCTCCCCCGTTTTGTTTAAGCTATTTCCAACATTCCTAGAATTTATTAGTATAATACTTTCAATCCTAATCCTGCTCTGAAGTTGTGTCCTTTTGAGTCGTATCCTGTGTTTACGTTGAATCCGAATCTTCCGTTGTCTAATCCTAGTTTCAAGTCTGACTTGAAGTTTCCTCTCTTGTCTTCCTTGTCCCCTCTGATTCCGAAGTAGTCTGTCCATGCTCCTACGATTCTTGCTTCGTTTTCAACATCGTAAAGTTTTCCGATTTCGTTTTCATATGCAAATCCTAAGCTTGCTGTCAAGTTTGAGTTCTTGAATACTTCCTGGCTGTATCTGAAGTCGATTCCTGCGCTTGGCTTAACTGATACGTAGTCGTCGCTCTTAACGTTCAATGCCATGTCTCCATTTTCATGGATTGATGAGAATCTTCCGTATTCCGCTCTGATTCCTACATTTGGAACTATGCTGAATCCGTCATTTATTACAAATGCCTTTTCAAGTCCTGCGTTAAGTCCTGCACCATAAGAATAGTAGCTTGCTTTTGCTCTGAATTCTTGATCTACTACCCAGAATCTACGTTTCATGTCATTTCTTCCAAAGAATCCGTCTCCACCTAGGCTAAGAACAAATGTTCCGTTCGCATCAAGAGGGATTGTCTTGAACACTCCAACTTTAGCCATTGCTTGGTTTTCATAAGATTTAGATAAATCCTTGAATGTGAAGTAGTTGTTTACTACACCTGCTGACCATCCTGATGATTGTCCAAGTCTTACAGTTTCATCTTCGTGAACGAATGCAAATCCTCCAGCATTGCTGTACCAGTCAGGCATTCCTGCTGTATCTGTCTTGAACTCGTTTCTTTGTCCAAATGCCTTGAACTTGTTAGAGTCCTTAGAAACATTTCTGTCACTTCTTAATCCGTTCATTTCTCCAGTCAAGATATCTGATGTAGATTTAATTCTTTGTTGAACTCCACCATAAATATGACCTCTCATTTGGTCAAATGCTTGAGCCAAGATATGTCCTTCTCCGTTACCTAAGCTGTTCAATTTGTTGAAGATAACTTTTTCAGCGCTTTCTGGCTTAGCGATTTCATAAATGTTATCCAAGTTGTTTGTGAAGTTTACTAGAGATTTATCATTGTCATAAGCGAATGAATGATAAGGAACTTTACTCATGTAAATTTCTGACAATTGGTTGTTAGAGTCAAGTTTTGCTAATACTTGCCAAGTCAAGCTTCCTGAAAGAACGTTTACCTTTGCTCCTCCTGGCAATCTTGACAATGCATCGTTAAATGGTTTCAAGATGTTGCTCTTAGTTACAGTTCCATTTGCATCAACCTTGTCTCCAATTCTAATTGCTTTAGAGTTTGTATACATTGTCGCTTCTGGTCCGAAGTACAAGTCAACTTTTCCTAATTTAGGCAAATTTTGGATTCCATCAATTGGGTTAGTGTATCTAACTCCTGATGTATCAACATACATTCCGATTGATGTTACTTCTGATAATGGGTCTTTGTATGCATGTTCCCATACTGGGTTACCCCATTCGTTCTTAGCTGAAAGGTCAATTATTCTTGTTCCTCCAGTTTGGATGCTGCTGCTTACTGTTACAGTCTTAGCCCAGTCTCCAGGGTTTGCCGTATCAGTTTCAATATTGAAGATTGGAGTGTCAATTCCGTCAACGCTTACCTTAGTTATAGGCACGATGTCTGGAGCTGTTATTGTTGTTCCAACTCCTGTTGTCTTAGGATTTCCGCTTGTTCCTTCTTCAATTGAGCTTTTCTGTTCCTCCGTAAAGGTCTGTTCCATCTTTTCCGTTAGTTTGTCCTGCTGTTACTGCAGATGTTGAAGTATATCTTGAATCTGTTGACTGAAGAACTTCTGTTGGGTTTCCGTTTGCATCTACAATAAATCTTGATCCATCAGTTACGATTCCGTAGATCGCAGATCCTATTACATTAATATGTCCGTAGTTCTTAATGTAACCTCCATTAATTGCTACTACCCCTTTCAAGCTTTGGGCATTACTTCGATGTTTCCATAGCTTTTTCCCCAATTGCTCCACGGTCTAGGTACATACCAATTGCGCTTTCTCCTTCAAGACGGATATTACCGTAGTTAATTGCCTTGATCTAGCACCAGTTGCGAACATACCGATACGCTTCTTTTTTTCCTTAACGATAATATCTCCTTTATTTACAATGTATCCTTCTTCTGTTGTCTTGTCAAAGTTTCCATCTGTCTTGTAGTGGTTTCTACCTGCTGCCATCGCTGCTGAATATTGCATATTTACAGTATCAGACATACCTGTAGTAATTGTTCCGTAGTTTGTTGATGGTGCACTTGTATTTGCTGAGAAAATACCTACGTTTCCGTATCCTCTTGCCACGTTGTTATTGTCAACATCGTATTTAGATCTCAAGTCAATTGTTCCATAGTTATCCATTGAACCTTTAGTATAGTAAGCTGTGTTGTAATCCCCGTTCATTGATACGTTAGCATAAGACTTACCTCTTGATTCAGTATCTGCTGAATAGTAGTATACTGAGTTTCCTTGTTCCTTAGTTTCTTCTGGAACTTTAGGATTAGATGGTGCTGTTGACTTAACTTGTCCTCCTGCATTCTTGTTAGAAGCCAGCACAATTGTTGGAGCATCTGTTGGAGATCCTATTGTTACATTTGTTGTAGGTCCTCCATTCTTTTCAGCCATAACGATACCAAAAGAGAATCTGTCAATATCCATGTCAGCACTTACATTAATATTTCTTGCAATGCTTCCTTTATCAATGTATACCCCAATTGCAGAGTCAAGTTCTCTTGGCTTGTCTAATCCAGACAACAAGTCGTTTGGATCCGAATAACCATTAACACTACCAGCAGTAGTAGTTTGTCTGCTAATAGGGTAAGCCCCTGGCGCTGTTGAAACTCCTGATGTAGTTTGAACATGTCCTAAAACTGTGTCATTACCAACTAACAATTTAGTATTCTTGATATTAACATTTCCGTCTCCAGAGTAAATACCGTAGTTGTTTCTGTTAATTGTAATCTTAGACTTGCTTCCATCTTCCTTAGAGTCAGTATTTACATTATATCCGTAAATAGCCCAGCTTCCGATATTCTTATTATTTGTAGAATCTCCAATTGTAATATCTCCACGGTTTGTGATAGTTGTATCAAGTTTGTTAGTAGAGTTTGCAAAGATTCCTACATTAACTTTCTTCATATCTTCAGAAGTAATTTGGTTTGCTTGATGATCTAATGAATCATTAAGTTTAATCTTACCATAGTTTTATGAATGTTCCTTTATTAACTACTGCACCGTAAGCTCTTACATTAGTCTTAGATGATGAATCTTCTTCAATGTTACCTCTGTTAGTTACAGTATCATTTGCATCGTTAGTATTTACTAAGATACCTGCAATACCTTTGTATGTTCCTTTATTTGCTGTTGGTGTTGCAGCTTTAGATTCTGTTCTTTCATAAGCCAAGTTTACACCAGTATCATTTACGTTAGTAAATTTAATATCTAAGTCATTTGTTGTATCTGTTCTTCCAGCTTTATTACCAGTAAATGCCATAGCAAATCCATTTTTGTTGCTTGCTCCGTTATAGTTATATTGGAAAGTTTTTTGGTGATTAGCACCAGTTGCAACATGAGTATCGTCTACTCCCCACAATCCTACACCTTTATCTTGTGTTTCTACTGTAAATTTATCATTAGATAAATTAATGTTAGCAGCTTCTGCATAAATACCTATACCATTTTTACCAGTTAGAATATCATTTTTACCCATAACAAGTGTTAGTGAACCTATTGCTGTACTTGTTGCCTTGTTTCCAAATGCAAATGCTCCATCACTTGCTCCTGTTAAGTTAATAGTTCCACCTGCATTTGTTTCATTAGTATAGTTTTGAGTTTTATTTACTAATGCAATACCAATTCCACGGGCATTTATGTTTGTAACATTTGAGTTTCTTACATCAATACCATTTGTTCCAGCTTTACTATTTGTATAATTAACAACTACATTAGTCTTTTCAGCATCATTTCTATTTTCTGCATAAATACCAGTTGCTTGATCTCCTTCAACAAAAATCTTAGCGTCTTCATGTGTAATCTTAACAGAGTTATCTACACCTGAATGACTAACTAAATCAGCATAGTTATAAGATACGTTATTTGTGTCTGAAATACCTACAATACCATAGTTTTCTCCGCCATAGCTTGTATCATCTCCTCTACCATCATTAGTTCCTAATGTTGGTGCATTAGTCGTAGGTTTTACATATTTACCAGTTACTGTTATTTCACTGTCTTTCAAGTTTTTCAATTCACTTCCGTCAGTACCAACAATGGCATTTCCGTGATCAACTCTGACGTATCCTTTGTCAGTTCCATCACCATTTTGAATAGTTCCAAAGTTTACAAGAAGTCCTGTTATAGAATTAGTTTTAGAACCTCCCCAAATGTCAACTTGTCCTAAGTTTGTAAATCCTGACTCATCTTTTTTAGTTTTTCTCCAAGTTGGCTTAGGATTATCTGTTCTGTCCCATCTGCTTAATGAATTACCTATAGTAAATCCTACGTTGTTAAGTTGATAATTTGTAGTTCTAGAAGCTCCAAAAATGTCTCTATTAGCGTATCTCCAGTAATATTAGCTTTGTTAGTTACTTTTTCACTTTCCATTTTTTATGTAATTAAAGGCATCATTTTTTTAGGAGTTGTTACTCCAGTTGGTTTTTGTTGTTTCAATATCTTCTATATTAACATTTTCAGATATTTTTAAAGCACCATTAATCAGAGTAGTATCAAGTTTAAATGCATCACTTGGTCCTGTACCATTTACAATTTTCATATTACCAGCATAAGCACCTATTCCACTTAAGAAGTTTGTTGATGGTGTTGTCGGACTCCTGTTCCTCCAGCTTTATCAGTATTCCATACTATTTCATCTGTAGCTTGGTTAACAATTCCCATTACAACATTATCAGATAGTATATTAGCAGTTACGTTTTCCATTCCTTTATATTTTGCTGCTTTCCATTTATCGAAGTATCTGTCACTTTCGCATGGTAATCTGAAATTGCATATCCACCGTTTATATTATTTTTCGTATTTATTACCATAAACATTACCATTTAATAAAAATACCGTCATACATATTAATTTTTGTAGCCTCATTAAATGTAATAGAAGCTAAATCATTTGAAACAGAACCTGTAACATTTCCATTTCCCCATCTTTTTACATAGAATGGTGATATTAAATCATGATCGTTATCTGTACGTCCTAAATTATCTGTTGTAGTATTACCTCTACCAAATCTTGGTCCACTTGCATCAGTAATTTGATTTCCAATATTATTTTGGTGAGTAATATCTCCATTAAATTCTATTGTACCATTATTTTCTGCCCAAAGTGCTCCTCTTGAACCACTCACTACATTTACACTGGCTTGAGTAGTATTATTTTTACCATCAGCATAGGTAACTTTAGAATTTTTACCATATGCATAAGCTGCCATACCGTAAATTAATGATTGTCCTGCACTTGTAGCGTCTTCTATTGTACTTGTAGCTTTTGCTGCACCTTCTATAAGCACTTGACCACCATTAAGGGCAGCTCCTCCAATATTACTATATGTAGCAGCTTGTTGAGCAGCTGTAAGTCCTGCATAAGTTGTACCATCTTTCAAAGCAACATGATCTGCTGCAGTTATATTCCCTTTTATTTTAACTGTAGAAGCCGCTGATCTGTTTTTAATAGTTGCCACACCATCAGCTAAGGCAATTATAGAATGATATCCTCCTGCTCTTGTATCTTTTGCACCTCCCTGTCCTTGTGTTATTAATCCACCATCCTGAGTATAGAAAACTACTCCATTTTTAGATACCATATCTACATTGGATTTAAAGTTAATTGTAGATGAAGATGTCGGATCAACTCCTGTAATACCTCCACCTGTATATCCACCAGTGGCATATCCTATTACAGAATTTTCAGAAGTAGCTCCTAATTTCACATCATATCCTCTATGCACTCCATTTTGACCTGTAATCCATTCTGCACCATCTGTAATTATACCATTATTAGTTGTTGTTGCTTGGTCTACATTTACTTGGGTTGCATTATTTGCATAAACTAAAGTAGAATGATTTGAATTTGAACCTAGTCCTACATTAAGAACAGTTACTTTAACTGGTTCTGTCATCTTACCAGCATCAGCTGCTGTTGTGTGAGAATTATATGCGCTGTTTGGTACAGCTCCTTGAGCGTTTCCAGCGAAAATTGCTATATTGTTTGTAGTAGTAGGCATAGTACCTCCACCTATAGCACCTTGTATTTTCACATCACCTGGAAAGTAAGTACCTGGTCTTAATCCTACAATTACGTTGTCAACTCCCCCTACTTGTACATCTGATAACCAAAGTTTTGAATTTGCATCACGTACAATATTACGAGCATCATAAACTATATTTTTTTGTTTCCATTAACATGAATTCTTCCATAATTATTTGCTCCTGTTCCCCTAGCTGCAACATCATCACCAAAAAGCACCCTACTGTGGCTGTTTTGTTTCCATTTATTATTTCTAACTTATTAATATGGCTGTTTAATTTAAATACAGAGTTATCACTTCCTGTAAATGTTATATCAGCGTTTCCTTTTATACTTACATTTACAGTAGGATCCCAATCACGAGCTTGTATATTAAATCCTATATCTTTATTATGTCCTTCAATATAACTTCCATTATCAAATGTTAAAGTTTTATCTCCTCCACTAGTAGAAATTACATATGCCGCATTTCCTCATTAAGTAAATAAACACGTGTAGCAGACATATTAGCAGTTACTGCACTTCCACCAGACAATGCACCAATAAATGCAAATGATCCTCCTGGATGATCATCTCCTATACGTGCATCAGTATACTTTATATCTACATTTGTAGGAGCATATATTAATGTTTCTCTATACCCCCCACCTGTTCCTGAATGACCAGCTCCATATGCAGTATAAGTAGCATACCAATTAGTCCAGTTAGCAGTATGTTGTGCATTTATTATACTTTGAACTGCATTTTGTGTAGCATCTTCTCTAGTAGCGAATGATCCAGAATATCCAGGTATTGACCAATGATAAGGTGATGTTGATGCTTGAGTAGCAGCTGTATAAAGACTGTTGTAAGTGTTTCCTGTACCATATATCGATTCACCATGATTAGCAGCAGCAATATAATGATTGTAGGCATTAGTTCTAGTTCTACTATCACCTATACTAGAAGAAATTCCCCAATCCCATCAAGATGGCCATTCAGTTCTTCCTCTAGCATAAATATAGTCATAACCAGTATTAGCACCAACATCTTTTGAGTTTGCTGTTCCCGGAATATAATAAGGTGCCGTTCCTGCTGTTCCTGCTGCTGGAGAATCTAGATTTGAATATTGTACACTTGAATTCCAAGTACTTGTTGGATTCCATCAATAGTTTACACCACGTATATAATTTTGATCTCCTGTACTATAAACATCACGACCATTCCACATTTTAGCCATAGATCCCCAATCATGTCCACCTATTGTAGTTATTGCTGCTGCTGGTGTTACATTGGACGCATTTCGAATATCTTGATGACCAAAACCATTAGCATCAACATAATATCTGTATGATACACTATCAGGAGTCCATCCATTGTATGATTTATAACCCTCATTAGTTGAGAATGTATAATCTGGTCTTAAAGGAGCCCCAGTGGTTCTAATATCATCACTTCGAGAATTTCCCCAGAAGTAGTTACTTGCTCCTCCAAGTCCAGGTGTTGTTGGTGTTCTATTATCACTGAAAGTATAAGGAGTCGTAGTTGTTGAAACTGGATTACTTATTTTTTTATATCAGGTCTAAATGTTGGTGCAGTTGGACCATCGATATTATCCAATCTTTCAGGCACATAAGGCTTATAAGGCTCATGCACATTAGCCGGATTAATTGTCAATGAGTTTGGCTCTTGGTTACGAGGTATGTTCAAGTTAGTTGCCCCATACAAGTGTTTATCCTTGTCGAACACGTACTTGGTCAAGTCGTTGTCTCTCTTGTAGTATTCAAGAAACTTTCCACCTCTACCTCTGTAAGTAGTCCCCCAGTCGTTGTTAGTAAATCCTGTACCAAACTGGTATGAAGACCATGGGCTTTTTATAACCTGATCCCCTTGTCTTAAAAGCTGAACAAGTTCGCTTTGTGCTCCCTTCAATGATTTTTCGTTTTCTTTTCTAGCACGCATGAATGATTGCCGCAGATCAGTTATTGCGTCATAAGTCTGTGCAGTGATTTCCTGCTGTTCGCTTGCCACGTCAGCATGAAGCTTTGGCGCAATTGTTAAAAGTCCTGTTATCAAGAAAGAGATAAGCAGGCTGTCAGAATAATGTACATCTTTACATCTTTTTACAAACGATCGCAAGTCCTTTGCAATCTGTCGCAGATTATTACTCATTTTTTCCTCCTAAAATTTGTAAATTTACAGCTGCCCATAAAAGCCAAGTTCCAATTAGTCACTCTGACAAAGGTTGCTTCCCCTTGCCGACAAAGCAAGATTTCTTGCCCTAGGTTCTTAATTTTCACGATTTCCAGCCTTCACAGCCGCCTATTTTTAGATTTAGACATCCTTCAAGATGCCTAAAAAGTATCAGAATAGCCTTATTTTTCAAAAAACCTTTCAAACACCCTCAACAAAGTCCAGCAAATCCTGGTGGGAATGGGGGATGGATGAGGGGGAGTCCTTAAGGGGGGGCCATAGAGGACTTTCGTAGTGATAATTATTAACCCACCATTAAAGCAAAAATGATGGATTTAGTGATTTGATAGTGATTTCAAAGTGAAAATCTCCCTATACTTCCCTAAATTCTCCAACCTTAAACAGTAAATCCTAATAAGATACCAATCCAAATATCCAGTTCCTCTACCAAAAGCCGTCAGCTGCTTCCAGTTTCCAGCCATCTATTTCCCTGATCCTTATAAATTCCTGTCCAAGCCCTTATCCATACCAATTCCGTCCCAAAAACCTGCCCGAACTCCGTATTCAACGCATGAAATCAATATTAAACACAACAGATTTAATAGCTCAACTTTACAAAACTTATTTTTCTCTCAACCTTTACCTTTTTTTCTATATTATAAATTATTAAACCCATATCTTTTTAAAAAGACTATTGATATATTCTTAGTATACCCTATCAAAAAAAGATAAGTCAAGTTTTTTTCAACATTTCTCCCCTCTTTTTAACCGTTTTTTAAAAAAATTTCCTAATCATTTTTTTCCCTTTAACATCCCCATATTTTTCCCTATATTTCCCTTATATTTCTAAAAATTCCCTCTAAAAAAATTTTTTTATTTTTTTATTAATAATCTTTGTATCTACAATTATTCAAAAAAATTTTCATTTGACATTTTTCTCAAAATACGATATAATAAAAGCACCTTAAAACTCTAAGGGTAACTTTATAAAACAAAATAAAAAAATTATTGACAAATTGGGCTAGATTTTTCTAGCTTTTTTTGTTAAAATTAACTTTCTATAATCAAATAAAAAAATGTCGTGATTTTTTTGGAATAAAAACGATGTTTGAGCATAGCGAGTTTCGTTTTTATTTCAAAAATGCTTAGACAAACCAGGGATGCAAGGGGATGGCGACTGTTCCTCCTTGCACTTTTTAAAAATAAAATAATATATAAAGAAAAGTTTTAACTTCTATTCACAAAAAAATAGCCCAAAAAAACACTCCTTCACAAAGTCACAAAATCTCCTGTTTTAAAAAAATTCATTTGACATTTCCATAAAATATGATATAATAAAACTACCTTAAAACCCTAAGGGTAACTATCATAAATATAAAAATGTTGACAAAAACTAAGCTGGATTTTTTTCTAGCTTTTTTTGTTATAATAATTTCGAGTTCAACAACTCATTACATTTTATGATAGGAGGTTCAGACCGTGTCAAATGAGGATCTTATCAGACTTATCATTGTTCTATACATCGTTTATAGAATAACTAAATAGTCTGACAAAACCGAATTTCACCTCTACCTCTGCCCTTAGGGGCTTTTTATAATTTACCGTCGGAGCATTTTTTTATGTGCTGGCAAAACTGTCTGAGCGTAAGCGAGTTTTTTTGCCAGTACGTAAAAAAATATCGTGAACAACCGAGGATGCAAGGGGGATGGCGACTGTTCCCCCTTGCACTTTTAAAATAAAATAATATATAAAGAAAAGTTTTAACTTCTATTCACAAAAAAATAGCCCAAAAAAACACTCCTTAACAAAGTCACAAAATCTCCTATTTTTAAAAAAATTCATTTAACATTTCCATAAAATACGATATAATAAAATCGCCTTAAAAACCCTAAGAGGTATTAATGTTATAAATTTTTAAAAATGTTGACAAATTAGGCTAGTTTTTTTCTAGCTTTTTGTTAGAATTAACTTTTATAATCAAATAAAAAAATGTCGTGATTTTTTTGGAATAAAAACGATGTTTGAGCGTAGCGAGTTTCGTTTTTATTTCAAAAAAATGTAGACTAAAGCCGAGGGATACAAGGGGATGGTGACTGTTCCCCCTTGCACTTCTAAAATAAAAATAATATATAAAGAAAAGTTTTAACTTTTTATTCACAAAAAAATAACTTAAAATCTTAGAATTAGTAAAACTTTTTAATCTGGTAATTGACATCTTTACGTTAAAAATAAATTAAATATAAAATCAAAAAAATTTACTTCCAAAACAACTTATCAAATAAAGTCTTCCTTTTTAGGCATCCCCTCAATCTTAACCCCCTTCTTTATCCAATACTTTTTACAAGCAATATCATACAAAGGCTCATCCGCCAAGCTATCCGAATAAAACTTCACAATCTCATATTCAAACCCATTTTCCTTCGCCCATTCATCCAGCTTCTTAACTTTCTCCTCCCCCTTATTATTCTCCCCATCAATTTTCGCAACAAAAGTTTCCCTGCCATCTTTTTCCATCATTCACAAAATTAGTCCCAAAAACCTTGTCATACCCAAGCGACAGTAAAAAATTCTCAATCAAAAACAAAGGGCTAGCCGAAGACACAATAACCATCTCGCACTCCTTCTTATTTTTTTCCAATTCCTCCCTTGTCCAAGAATAAATTTTATGCCTCTTAGTCTCCCAAAACCCAGCCACCAGTTCCTCAACCTCTTCCTTAGAATGTCTCTCCAAAAACTCAAAAATATCTCTCTTTCAAAAGCCCTCAAGTCAATTATTTTCAGCAAATAAAAAAATCAAATCCTTAGAATATTTCATCATAAACAAAAATCGACCTAACAGGATGCTTTTTCAAATAAAACACCGAAAAAAAATTAACCCCCGTCTCCCCATCATAAAGCGTTTTTATCAAAATCGTAAACAATAATTTTCTTCTTCCCAACTTCTTCTTTTCTCATCTAATAAACTCTCCTCCCATTTTCCCAATAACAAATCTAACTATAAAAAAATTTATTTGACATTTTCATAAAAATATGGTATAATAAAACACCTTAAAACCCTAAGGGGAACTTAATTGTATAGTATAAAAAAATGTTGACAAATTAGGCTAGATTTTTTTCTAGTCTTTTTTTGTTATAATAAAAACTAACTTGTTCGTTAGATAAAAATTTACTAATAAATTAAACTGGAAAAAAATCCAGTTTTTTATTTCAACGAATTAATCTTTATAATTAAATAAAAATGTCGTGATTTTTTTGGAATAAAAAAACGATGTTTGAGCGTAGCGAGTTTCGTTTTTATTTCAAAAAAATGTAGACTAAACCGAGGGATGCAAGGGGGATGGCGACTGTTCCCCCTTGCACTTTTTAAAATAAAATAATATATAAAAAAATGAATTAACTTTTTATTCACAAGAATTATCTAAAATTTAAATCTAGAAATTTAAAAAAATCCTCTTTTTTGCTGCATAAAAAAATTCCAATGTTTTTCCCATACAAAACATATTTAACATTCCGTAACTCCCTAATATTCCGAGCATTCAAAGCACACATTATCATCCTGCACTCATTCTTCCAGCTCTCTAAAATTTCAATCACTTTCTCAACCTCATACTAACAGCCAATTCTAAAATTATCTTTGAAATTCCTACTGCTCTTGCCCCCAAAACTAATGATTTTACAATGTCTAACGGATTTCTAACTCCTCCACTTGCAATAATTTCCACTTTATCCACATAATCTTTCAGATTCAAAAGGCAGGAAACCGTAGTCTGCCCCCAATTATCCAAATAATGGAGCCCATTTTCCCGTCTCATATTTTCAATAAATGCAAAACTGGTTCCCCCACGACCACTAATATCAAAAGTCTTTATTCCAAGTTCAAGCCCCTTTTTCACCGTATTCTCAGTCATCCCAAACCCAACTTCCTTCAAAACAATCGGAACTTCAATATTTCTCGCAAATTCTCTCAAATTATTCTCCCATTCCCTAAAATTCCTGCTTCCTTCCGACATAATGAGTTCCTGCATAAGATTAACATGAACTTGTAAAAACAGTGGATCCAAAGCCTCAACAGCCTTAATCCCAGCCGTATAATCCTTATCAATCCCAATATTCGTAGCAAGTTTCAATCCAGGATTTTCCCTTTTCACAATTTTAAACGAATCATCCCCAACATTTTTCAAAGCCGCACTATAAGATCCAGTTACGAATAACAACCCACATTCACTCGCAACTCTCGCCAGCTTCTGATTAATCTTTTTCGCATTCTCACTCCCCCCCGTAATTGCATTAATAAAAAACGGCACTTCAAATTCACACCCTGCAAACTGAGTTTTCAGCTCAATTTCTTCAAGATTATATTTTGGAATAGAACAATGAATAAGCTCAACCTCATCGAAACTATTATATTCACTCCTATGCTCCAACGCATACCTAATATGCTCATCTTTCCTATTTTTCAATTTTTTCTCCTCTTTTTATTTATTTTAATCATTTATAAAAAGTATAAAAACCCAGCAAAACACTATATTTCTTGTAACTAATTTTTCCTGTTTTTTTCCACTCCTTGACAAGGGATTTTTCACCCTTTTGTGCTGATATTTAATCTTTATTACTTTTTACTATACATCTATTATTTATTTATAATTTTTTTCAGAATACAGCAACTCAATCCCAAGTTTTTTTCCATTTTTTTCCACAACTATCTTAGTATCCCTTTCATCAAAAGAAAATGCAATCCCGCAATCTCCTCCACCTGCTCCACTGCTTTTTGCACAAATATCCAAACCTTGTGTCGCACTTACCAGCTCTTTTTAATTTCTTGCTATAAATATTTTTCATCTAAATTTTTCAAGCAATTTCCCATTTTCATCAATACATTCTTTAATTGCCAACTTATCCCCCATTTTTTTATAGCTTCTCTAAGTTTTTTTCACAACTTTCTTCCACATCTTTCAAAAAGTTTTCACTTTCACAAATAGAACTTTTTCACAATGTTTATCAAATCCTTTGAAATAGCAGGCTCCTTTGTCCATCCAGCCAAAAAAATTCACAGCTTAAAGCTATTTTTTTATCCTTTTCGATTAAGTTCTTTTTCATTAAAAATAAAGTTCAGAAATTTCATAATTCCAGTCAGTTTCTAATACATCTTTCCAAAGTTTCCTTTTTCTATTAATTCTCTAATTCTCTTTCTGTCAAAAGATCTGTAAAAAAAATAAGATTTTTCATAAGAAATGCAGGCAATATCGCCCATAGAGCCATTATCTCCACGTTTTAGCAAGACATAAGAAGACAATTTAAAAAAAGCATTTCCTTAGAAACTTCCAAGTTATATAAACTCAAAATGGATTTTATTGTCAAAAATTACAACACTTCCCCTTGAGCCAATTCCAAATTTTTTTCCCATCTCTTTCCATTTTTCCAGTAATTTTCCAGCTCAAAAGGCTTGATTTCCAAATTTTTTTAACTTTAAATATTCACTCATAACAGATATTGCTTCACAAATAAGCAAATAATTTTTTTATCAAAATTTTTGCAAAAATATTTTTCATTATTAAAAGCTATCTTTTTCAAGAGTCAATTTATAGTCAAACATATCTGAAAAACCGTATATTCATCCGTATCTGAAAAAAACTTATTCTTGATTCCATAAATATATTTACATTTTTTTATAATCGCACTCTGCCCAGCCGTCAAAATTGAATATTCTCCGGCGATATAGAGCTTTCCACAAGTTTTTATTAGTTATTATTTTTATTTTTCCAGCATTTTTTTCTCTTTCAATTTTTTTATTTTTAGTTCATAGAAAATTTATCATTTATTTGTAAATTATAGTATCAAAATCATTGTATAAATATGAGAATAATTAAGTTTGCGGATTTTATTCACGCAGGCTGTACTACGCAGCCAAGACATTAAAGTTTTCATTGTTTACTTTTAACTTGATTTTTAAATATAATTAAGATTTCTTACCTTGAATTTCCCGGCAGGAAAATCCAATCAGTATAAAAACAAACTTTCTCTATTAATTCATGCCCTGCTTTTTCTCATAATGTTTAAAAGCTCCATTATAATCGGCATGGATTTTTTTGATTTTTTCCTTTAATCTTATATGTTCTTCCGTTTCTCCAGCCTGAAAATTCATAATCCTTGTTTTTTTCTCCATAAACTGGCATAAAATCATTATTGAGAAAAACTTGCCTTTGATGTATAACTTTCTTCCTGTTCCATACATTCAATGCCGTTTTTCCTCACATTTGTATTTTTAATATTTCAACCAGTTTATTGAAAGGGATCAGTGCAAAAATTCCTATTTTCTAGTTTGGAATGAAGGTCTATTTCCTGTTTCTGTTCCTTATTCTTTCCTATTATAAATTTGTCAATTCCAATCAATTTGAATTCTTTAATAAGCTTATTGGCATAATATCCCAGGAGATTTCTTACCTGCTCATCTCTTTTTCTCCACAGGTTCTGAATTGCTTTTGATATTCTTATCCCTTTAGGAAGCAGCGAAGTCATAATTCCAATCATCTTGTTGTAGTAATGGTTGAGGCTTCTAAGCATATTAGCTGAAATAGAAATTCCTCTCCTGTTGAAATTGTAAGCTATAGACATTAATATTTTTCCTCCTAAATCTACCGCTGCAACCTTTTTGATTTTTCTTTTTTCAGGAACTTCCTTTTTCGTAAACAGTTTCCATATAAAAGAAAAACCATTTTTCCATATAACCCTTGAACTTTTTAAAATTGTATCCCTTATAGAATTTCGGGATTTTTAAATCCTTTATTCATTTTTGAAGTCCCAATATATCTATTTTTCAATTTGCTCTTAGAAATAACTTGAGGATTATATTCAACTACTGAATATTTTTTTCTTATATCTGGGAATATTTATATTCTTGGTGTATTTACTTTCCAGTTTTTAATTTTTAAAAAGTTTCCAATATGATTTCCAGTCTCTTTTTAAGAATATCAACTATATTCTGTACCATCTTTGAATTAATTGAATATTTCTTAATTCTTGAAAAATTTACATATAATTCTGTAAAAAGTTGAAGTGAACTGTAGTTTTTTTCTGATATATAGATGTTAAAAATCTTCAGCAAGTTCAGGATATTCATTGATAAAATCCAAGGAAAAAAATTTTTCTTTTCCCTGATTTCTTAAAAATAGCTGTCTTATTATATAGTTAGCATAGTTATATATTTCTTTTTGCCTCAATTGTGTGAAGCTTTATCATTTCATAGTCAGGATGTGAGGTTTCACTTTAAATCTTCCAGTCCTTTTTATTTTCAATTCTTTTCACCTCTTTTCCTATTCTTTAGTTTTTTTCAAGTTCCTTTATTATCTTTTTCTGTTTTTACGTCTGCTTCTTCTCTGTCCGTAAATTCTGGCACAGAATGAAGTTATAATTGAAATGAAATCCTGTATCAAGTCTTCCTTGTTATTTGAAATATCGTTTATCACTTCAATTTCTTTTTATGTGATTTCATAAATGCTTCAAGATAATTGAAACCAAACCTTGTTAATCTGTCCTTATGTTCCACAATAATAAAATCATAATTTTTCTCTATTTTTCTAAAAATTGAATTAAGTTTCTTTCGTTTATCGTTCAGTCCGCTTCCTACCTCTTTAACTTCACTTATTATTTTTATATCCTTTTGCATTTGCATAATTTTTCAATCTTTCCATCTGTGTTTCAAGATTTGCTCTGTTTTCACTTGATGAAACTCTGGCATATAAAAACGGCACGTTTTTTTCGTTAGAATTTTCAAAACAGATTTTTCAGAAAAAGGATTTTTTTATAAAAATTGTTTTGGTTTCCTCATCTTGAAATCCTTTCAATTTTTCCTAAATGGAAATATCTGTAAACTGTCCTGATGTGAAGCGACATTCTTTCAGCATATTCGCTTATTTTTCCATATTTTTCACCTCGTTAATATTTTAACTTGCTGTCATAAAAAAAGTCAATATTTTTATTTTTTTCACTATTTTTGTAAAAAGTTCTAGGATACAATAAAA
>BNJV01002974.1_pt1 | contig 44701 bp, 50 predicted proteins | sample 8540591 | NCBI WGS metagenome assembly BNJV01 (sample SAMD00202457, study PRJDB9452) | human saliva metagenome | host: Homo sapiens
CTGTTATATTATGACAGCGGTGAAGTCGGGACTTATGATTATCGACCAGCACCGTGCGCATATCCGTATCCTTTATGAGGAGTATCTGCGCCAGTTGTCAGAACATAAAGGTGCTACTTCTCAGAAGGTACTCTTTCCTGAGATGGTTCAATTCTCCGTTTCTGATCAAGTTGTTATCGACCGGATATCCTGCCAGAAATGGCAGAGATGAGCTTCCAACTTGATAGCCTTGACAGTGGTAGCTATGCTGTCAATGGGTTCCTGCAGGTATAGAAGGACTGAATGTCGTTGCCCTTATCAATGACATGGTAGCTTCGGCTATGAGAGCGGAACGAGTGCGAAGGAAGAAATCGACCATGCTTTGGCATTGGGTCTTGCGCGCAATGCAGCCATACCACATGGTCAGGTATTGAGTAGTGTTGAGATGGATAATTGTCAACGAACTCTTTGCTTGTAGTAATGTCAACTACACGCTTCTGGTGAACCAGTAGTGCGATAATGAGACAACAGGATATTGAACATCTTTTTCGATGAGTTGATAGTCTCTTTTTATAACAGTTTGTCTTATAAGCCCTATTGGTCCAATCGGACTAATAGGGCTAATATTATGTTAATAGATAAACCGTTTAGTCATTAGTATTTTACTCTCTTCACTACGATGAGTGTAATGCCCCTCTCTCCCTATCTTTATCCTGTGTGTTGATGCCCGCACATGTTGTGCTGGTACTTAGCAATGTCGTGTTGTTGGTAAGCACCAATGGTGTTGTTGATAATCACTTCTCAAAATGTATAGCTGAAAGTGGAGTCTACTTGTTGGTCGTTTTTATAAGTCATTACGATATTCTTTCTTAAAAAGAGCGGCTGATATTTATAATACAGCAGTAACTTATATTGATGTTCAACGTTAAATAAATTGTATTTTTAGAAAAAGCGACCCTGATAGATTTTTAATTACTATCTTTGAACAGACTTAGGGTTGCTGATAAACACCGTTAGTAATCAAGGGAGAAGAATAGGTTAAGATCGTTTAAATAATAAGATTATGAAAAAGTTATTGATAGTTTTGGCATTGACTGGTGTGTCTATGACCAGTTTTGCCAAGATGAAGTTCTCACTGAGAGTATAGTGATTTGCAACAAACTCGTTTTGGAGCAACTGGTTTGTACTAACTCGGTGCAGACTGGAACGCATGGTATTCTAACCAAGAGCATGGGCGTGATGCTGCTATTAGTCCGTTGAAGGACTTCCGTTCAAAAGCCGGTAGCCGCTTTTGCTATTGGTAAGTGGTTTACACCAGTATCGGTCTTCGATACAAAGATACAGGGTATCTGGGGAAAGCGTGTAGGTGCTGACAGTAATCCTGTTTCTCAGCTTGATAACAGCAACAAGTATTGGATTGCGCAGGAGTAGGTAATGTTCAACCTGAGCAACCTCCTTTGCGGTTACAATGAGAACCGTGTTTGGAATCTTATTCCTTTTGCTGGTGCTGGTGTTGTGCCGTTCTATGTCAGCTAATCGCTTTATGCTATGGGATTGAGCGCAGGTCTTCAATCTTCTTGCAGGTGAGCAAGGGAATGCGTGTCTATCTCGAAGCAGGCTGGGAATCGTTATGAAGGCGATCTTGATGGAGCTGCATACGCTAATAATGAGCGTCGTGGATGGAGTCGCATGACAATAACCTTTATGCCGAAGTTGGTTTGAACTTTAATATTGGTAAGGGTACTTGGAACAAGACACCAGATATGGAAGCTATCAATACACAGCATCAGGCGGCTCTTGATGCACTGAATGCACGCCTTCAGGATGCAGAGGAAGAGAATGCACGTCTCGTAATGAATTGGCTAATCAGAAGCCTGTTGAGACTGTTTCAGAGTCAGTGAAGCAGTTGGTGACAACTCCTGTTTCAGTCTTCTTCGACATCAATAAGGCTACAATCGCTTCTCAGAAAGACCTCGTAAACGTACAGGCGTTGGCTAAGTATCTAAGGATACATAATAACCTCCTTGTGACGGGTTATGCAGATAGCGCAACAGGGTTCTGCTGCTACAACCCAAAGTTATCTGAGCGTCGTGCAACAGTTGTTGCTAACGAGGCTTGTTAAGATGGGTATTGAGAACAATAAGATTACGACTGTTGGTGAGGGTGGGGATGAGACCTTTGTCTCCAATCTCTTTCAACCGTCGTGCAGCAGTTCAGATTACGGAATAAGATAAGTCGAATCAAGACCTTTTTCAAATGTAAGTAGGGATACACGAGCGTGTATCTCTACTTTTACATAAATATAGTTATGTTCTGAGAAGGTGAAGCAAGGATTATTCCCAAAAGTTTAATGGCTTGAAACTGCTCAAAAGCTACAAAGGCAGAGAGTATTGATGGTGTAACGAGCTACCTATACTTCACGTGCAGTGAAGGAGAATGTCGCTAGCTGTGGCTTATTATAAGAAGAATAAAGTAGGATACACTGTTTTCCTCCTTATTAGAACGTGTTTTTCGTGGCATTATTCTCACGTATTTATTCTGTTGATACATAGTTTATTGAGACTATGATATAGCGATTTCGGTGAATTCTTTTTCATGATAATAAATATTTATTTTCATGAAGAAAAATATTTATTTACGTGAAAAGAGAAATAATTATTTACGTGAAAAAGAAATATTTATTTACGTGAAGAAAAATTCCACTAAGCACGTTTCTCCTACGTAGAAACGATAGTTATACGATAGCTAAATAGCGTTTTTATTTGGTCAAGAGACTATATTTACTATGGTGAAGCATATGTCTTTTTATGTAACCTATCATCAAGTGCGTTTATTAATGCAAAAGAAAGAGCGTGTCAAGAAGTTTTCAGTCTTCTCGATACGCTCTTACTTCTATATTTAGCAAACCCTTATCCTTTTTCGGTAATTACTCCCCTCCCTACGGGGGAGAGGCTGAGAGAGGGCCAGCTTTTTCTTTTTCTTTTCTTTCTTCTTACTTCACATCCCCACCTTAATCAAATACTCCGCAATCTGTACCGCATTCAGTGCAGCACCCCTTACAGAATCTGGTCGCCTGTGAGCCAGAGTGTATTGCCATTGTCATCAGCAAGGTCTTTTACGGATACGTCCCACATAGACGTCATCGTGACCAGCACTCTCAAGTGGCATTGGGTAGACATAGTTCTGCGGATCATCAACAACCGTAACACCAGGGGCCGTCTTCAATGCCTCACGAATCTCCTCAACAGAGAGTGGTCGCTCGGTCTCAAACCATACAGCCTCTGAATGGCTACGGAGAAGACACACGAACGCAGGTGGCTGAAGTGCGAACATCAGAGTGCATAATCTTACGCGTCTCGTTAAACATCTTCACTTCTTCCTTCGTATAGTCGTTCTCCATCATCTTGTCGATCTGTGGAATAACATTGTAAAGCCAACTGATGTGGGAACTTCTCAATAGTCTTCACCTCGCCCGTCTCAACAAGTTCCTTATACTGCTGCTGCAACTCTGCCATGGCGGCAGCACCTGCACCAGAAGCACTCTGGTAGCTGCTGACATGTATCTTCTTGATATGGCTGAGCTTATCGATAGGGTTCAATACGACAACCATCATAATGGTAGTACAGTTTGGGTTGGCAATGATGCCACGTGGACGGTTCAATGCGTCCTCAGCATTGATTTCAGGAACAACTAAGGGCACGTCGTCTTCTTGACGGAACTGGCTTTGAGTTGTCAATCATCACAGCACCATACTTGGTGATGGTTTCTGCAAACTCAGCTGATGTACCACCGCCAGCACTTGTGAAGGCGATGTCTACATCCTTGAAATCATCGTTGTGCTGAAGACAGTTTTACCTCATATTCCTTACCTTTGAATGTGTATTTCTTACCTGCTGAACGCTTTGAACCAAAGAGAACGAGGGTCGTCCATTGGGAAGTTTCTCTCAGCTAAGATGGCAGGAACTCTTGACCTACAGCACCACTGGCACCAACAATTGCTACTTTCATATCTTTTATCTTTATTTAGTTTACTTACCTATGTTTATAGTTATTTGCAAATTTACAGTTTTTCCTGCAATTTTTAGCTATTAATCGGTCTTTTTCTTTTTAATTTTTATCCACTTCCTTCTTTTTATTTAATTTTATTATTAATTTTTGTTTCTTCTATTAAGCATATAAGTAAGGAATTCTTCCGCAATCTACAACTATTTTTATATACTGGCTATTTAGAATGTCATATTCTGTGGTTGTTTGACGTAAAGAAGCTCTTTATAGTGTTAAATCATAAGTGAGATGAAGTATACACTGTTTTTGAAACAGTTTTCGGTTACCAGGTTTAATCTCTCTTGGTCTGGTCAGGACGGGTGTAACTGTCGGATTAATCTTGTTGCTTCTTTCCAGTGCCTTGAGCTTGAGAAGACTAGCTGTTTCTGGCTTGAGCAAGGAGTAAAAAGGATGGTGGAGAGAATGTTCAGGGCTGGACATATGGTATATGTTTAATCGTTATGGTCTTGAAAGTTTTTCCTGACAGCTAAGTTTTTACTCCCTATAGATTTTCTGAAATATGGTTTACATTGTCCTGTAACTACGATTATTTATAGTCTCTGCTTGTTTCAGTATTTACTTATCTTTGATTAATTACATCGAAAATTAAAAAACATACTAATATATTTATAAAACCTAATTATTTATGAGAAAAATCAGAAAGGGTGTAAGAGAACTTTATGTGCATCCCTACTGTTGAAGTGATCGAAGTGAAACCGGAGAGTGAACTTTTTGCAGGAAGTCCTGATGTCCGTCCAGGTGGTGGCGGTACTCCTGCTCAGCAAGGTACAGTTCAAGTTATTGAAGCCAAAGAGAAGATGGAGCTGATGATGATAACTTGGAAGGATGAGAGTTGATTTTTATATGAGTTAAAGTAAAGCACTTTTTCTACTGTATTGAAGTGGTAGGGAGAATAGCTTTTTATGCAGTTGTCTTTCACCTCTTATACTTCCTTTACGTATTAAAGGGAATAAGTGTAAAAATAATTAACGGACCCGTACTCTCTACTAGTAAGAGTGACGTCCATCAAAGCTTTAGGGTTATCTGACAGTTCACTCTCCTCTCTGAAGGTGGGAGAAGCTCGGGGTGAAGTTTTCTTTTTAGAATTTATGAACAAACTTATTATGCGTTCACAGCATTTTTAGCTGTTGGATCAGCAATGACAGCAGTGTCGTGATGCCGACGGAGATTTGAGAACAATGACAGAGTGCACAGCAAGGGTGAGCTTGTCCGTTTCAGAGTTAATGATGTACAGGAAGAGGCTTTGAGCCGTGGTGTGATGAGCCGTGGTGTGATGAGCCGTGGTGCCATTACATCTGGTTTGCGTGACAGTGACCTGGCAGGTCAGAAGCTTGAGGCATATAGCAATGCCAATATAGATGTGTGCCTGATAGAGACTACCGTTGAGGGTATCAATCCGGTAAAGTCAGATGTTTCTACACGTGCTAGGATAGTTACGACTTCCACGCTTGGCGATTCTCTTCCTCTGGTATTCGCGGAACTATAGCCTCTGGCATTATTACCAGTCCTGAGTGGTTCCATGCTAAGAGAACTAAGAGTAACGGTGAGCTTTATACGCCTATTTACTGGTCATTCTCACAGCCCTAAGGCTCGTTTCTTTTGCGGTTCATCCTAACATTGAGAGTTACTCAAAGATGGTCATCAACGAAACAGATGCCGGTGGTAGTCCAAGTGTTGACTTTACTGTAGAAACTGATGTAACGAAGCAGGTCGATTTGATGACTGCCTGTTCTGGCGACATAGAGTATGCTGAGCAGGGTGTTCAGCCTACAACAAGTCTCGACTTTCGTCATGCTCTTCACAGCTATTCGCTTTGCTGTAGAGTGAATCTTTCCTGGAACAAAACCATCGACAGGGTGGGAGTTGCGTAATGCTGTGATGAAGAGCAGGTATGTTCTTCGAAACAATTTGATGGTACTGGTGCAGACTGGGATCATTCAAAAGACAGTCGTGGTACTGCATTCCTCTCAGGTGTCAGGGTCAGCACTAATCGTAACCCTAACGTCACCATTATGGGTGATGCTGGTGATAACTACACCTTCTATATGATTCCGCAGAAGCTTACAGGAAGTAACGTTGAAGTCTATGTTCATTGCACCGATGGCACAACCATTAACGTACCTTTGAAGGGAGAGTGGAAGGCTGGTACAACACGCACATACAAGTTAAGTCAGATAAAGTCTACCTGGACCCTACGTGCTTACTCCAACCGACCCGGGCGTGCTTACTAACTATGACGAGAATGAGTCACAGCTTTTTGGTATCTAGAGTTACCGCTATTCTCCTGGTTCTCCTTCTCAGATGCGGGCTGTACCTTGGAAGGTTGTTGGTTATGATGCCAATGACGATGGTGAATTCTCAATGGAAGAAAAACCAGACTGGCTGACTGCACTCAGCCTGACAGAAGGGATGGTGGTACTGCAGATCAGAATGTACTGCTTCTTTTTGAGCCAGATGTTACATGACTTTTTGACAATCGTAATAAGGAACTCAAGGGGGCACAGGCCTTTAGGCACTGTTACTCCTATGACCTTTCAACCAAGTGGAAGTGTAGCCCGTAATACCGCCAACGCTTATCTTATTTCTGCTCCGGTCATTATCGTATTCCTCTGGTCTATGGAATGCCATTAAGAACGGCGAGAATAATCCAGGGTCTTACAAGACTAATAATAGAGGGACTTATATCCTACGGAACTTTCAGGATCATGCAGGTCAGGACATTACCGACCCGTGGATAGAAAAAGACTCAACGGTGGGTCAAACAGAGGTGTTGATGGTGCTAGGTTGTCTGGGCTGATGCTGCTGGGCTTGTTCATCTTTCTACTCCTATTGTTCGTGATGCTGCGGGTAATGCCCTATCTTGACTTCACTGTTCCAGAAGACAATATTCAGAGTGGTAATGCTGTCGTTGCTGTTAAGAAAGGTAACACCGTTGTTTTGGTCTTGGCATCTCTGGTTTCGCACCTGAGGATGTACTCAGTACGATACCTGTTACCAACAAGCAAGGTGAAGGTTTACAACTTCACCAAGGAGACCTTAGGTTTGGACCCCAACAGTGTGGGAAGGTTCTTCCCTATGATAAGGACCGATATGGTGAAGGTGGGAATAGAACAGACTGTTGCTAACAATGGAATAAAAGACAATTTGCTGTCATTAACCCTCACCCGGAAGGCTGGTTGTGCAAGGCTGGGTTCTGCTACCTTTTATCAGTTCGGGCGTAAAAGATGCCTTTCCTGGATGTCTCAAATGCTGATATTAAGGAAGGTGGGTATTACTGCAAGTCAGAATGATGAAATGACCATCAAAAATGGCATTTCAAGATCCAGGGGTGTTCTATCCTGCTAATGATAAGCTGTCTGAAAGGCCTGCAAATAATTATTCATATTATAACCTCTGGTCAATAAATAATACCGGTACTGGCTTTAATGATAATGTTGTAGTTAAGACGGTTTATGATCCGTGTCCCGCAGGCTTCAAGATGCCTGCATCAAATGCCTGCTTACAGGCTTTACGGGAAATGGTAAGAACGATGGTGGTATGAACGTTGACGGAACAGATGACAGGAGACCTTCTCAAATAATTATGGTCATAATTTCTGGACAAACAACCAAAAGAATACTACTATCTACTTTTCCTGTTACGGGATTACGCGAGAAGTTCAGCGCATTTCTGACCATAATGGATATCAGTTTGCTACTGGTTGCAATTCCTTCCGATGCGGAAAACGGTTGCTGTATGGAATTCTCTGAAGCAAAGATTAAGCCGTGCATAAACTTGATCGATAGTGACGGACACTCAGTCCGCCCGGTCTTAGAATGATTTGACTTGTTGGAGGTAGTCCTTTTCGAGTGTTTCCGCAAATGGGTTATCTGAAATCTTAGACATCTTGCCTTCCTGTGTGGAGAGGCAAGGTGTAAATAGATAAACAGTATGTGTTTTGTAGAAACAGAGAGTGGGTAAGCGGGCTTGAATATTGGGCTTCTCTTGCTCTCTGTAGGAGTGGAGCAGGTCGTTTCTTGTATGTAACTTGATGTTGCAAGTGTTGTTACCGATTTTATCCGTGTCTTTAATATCATTTTCCTACCTCTATACGAGAATTGATTTCTTGTTGGAGTAGGGTTTTTAATATTGCCCTTGTAGAGTATCAGGAATTATAAGAGCTTAATACATAGTTAATGTTGGGTACAGTAAGTTTTTGTATCTTTGCAGACAGTAATTTTATAGATACGCATGCTGAATTTATCTCAATGTTCCCGGATAACATCGACCCCGACATTGATTTTCTTTGTTGTTCTGCTGATGATATTGCTTTCGCTCAATCATCATGGGACGACTACGCATTCCACATATCATCGGTATGGTATTGTCGGTGTTCTTGTTGGAAAATATGGACTGAATATCCTTGGTCGTGATGCCTCGTTTGAACTTTTTCGGGCGTGTCGGACTGTTTTTATATCATGTTCCTTGCAGGTCTGGAAATGGACATGGAGGGACTGAAGAAAAACCGTAATAGGGTGATGGTCTTCGGTGTGTTGACCTTTCTTACCCCCTTTGCACATGACCTATTTTATGGGTGTCAGTCTTTAGGCTATATTCCTTTGGCATCACTTCTAGCTTACAGCTATCATGGCTTCTAATACGTTGATAGCCTATCCGATAGTGGGACGATACGGATTAACACGACTACGAGTTCGACGCTGAGTGGTGGGTTCATCTGTGATGGCTCTCTTCGCTGGCTTTGATAGTCGCGGCTTCCATCGTCAATTCGTTTCATAGTATGGCGGTATCGTCTTTTGGCTACTATTCATTCTAAAGTTTGTGGCTTTATGTAGTGGGCTTGATCCGCGGTGATACCACGTGTAACGCGTTGGTTCCTTCGTCGATATTCAGATGCCGTGATGCAGTTTATCTTTATTCTTGCTGTCTTCCTTTCAGCAGCTTTGTCGGATGCTGTGGGTTTAGAAGGAATCTTTGGAGCGTTTATGTCAGGCTTGATATTGGATCGATTTGTGCCAAGTATCTCCATTGATGAACCGCATAGAGTTTACAGGTAATGCACTCTTTTATTCCTTACTTCCTTATTAGTTGTGGAATGCTGATTAACGTACGCCTACTATTTGGAGTGAGTAAGATACTTTGGGTTGTGTTCTGTATCATCGTATTTTTCAGTGCTTTGGGTAGGGGCTATCAGCTAACTTGCTTGACTCGTATCTTTCGCTTATCTTGGTTGTCAGGTCACATGATGTTTGGTTTGACCAGTGCCTAAGCTAGGGTGCTATTGCGATGGTGATGGTGGGGCGTAGATTAGAGATTGGCATCGGTGAATATCTCTTTTGGTGATGAAATTGCTGATGGAATAGTAATCCTGATACTCTTTACCTGTATTATCTCAACCGTCATTACAGAACGTGCCGCTACATACGCCTTCGTTTGCAGGAGAAGAAGATCATGATATGATGAAGAACCTTGATGATGAGAAGATTACAGATTCCAGTGAAGTATCCAGAGTATTCTGATAGCCTTGTAACCATGGCAACATTAATGCACAGTCACACGGTTGAAACGAGGTTAGGTGGCATTGAATATGGTGTATGATGACGTGAATATGCGCCATAATCAGGCGGAGGGGACAGCGTTTGTTGGACCATCTCTGCCATTTGTGAGTGCTTCTGATGTTCCGATGGTGACGCAGGTACGTGATGTGCAAAATGTTGCCAATGGTATTAAACATGCTTTTTAAGGGTTTTCAGGCATCAGAGATTCTGATGGGATTACACTTTCATGAGAGAGTTAATCCTAGCTTCTGGGGAGAATTTACAGAAGTCTATACAATGGTTTGAGCCGTCAGATTATCGTGACACGAATTTTGCAACCCGCTGAATACAATTCATGGGAATACAAGTGGCAATCCCTTCTCAGGCTGAGTTTGACCCGGCTTTTATCGTTGGTTGGAACGATTGGCACGTATGGCGGGCAACTTGGGTGTCGTATCGCTTTCCTGGACGTAAAGGAAACGCTGCAACTTATTAATGAATTTATTCGTAATCGCTTCCAAGTGTTAGGGCTGAATGCCATGAGAGATGGAGCATTGGAAGGAATTACCAGCTTGGTTCGAAGGTTCGAGAGGACCACCTCTTTTGTCATAGTGACAGCACGTAAAGGGTACGATGTCTTATAAGACGGCAGTGGAAGACTTCCTGAAGAACTGAATAAATTTTATTAAAGGCAAGACAATCACGTTATCTTCCCAGATCAGTATGGTGGTGAGATGGATGACATGACATTGCTCAGCATACAGCATACGGAGGAACGCAGTGCTTATGGGGCTGTAAGAGGTGGATTCATAATAAGGTGTAAGTGGTTATTAGGCTAATAAGGCCAATTAGGCTGATAAGCTAATAACCTCAATGAAAAATAATAGAAAAATGATAGATATTAAGAACATAACTAAGAGCTTTGGCTGCTTCAAGTGTGAAGGGATTTGATCTTCGTATTGAGAAGGGCGAGGGTTGTCAGTATTGTTGGTCCATCTGGAGCTGGTAAAAACAACCTTGTACAGATTCTTGGAACGCTGGATAAAGCCAGATGAGTGGTTCTGTTGTTGTGGATGGTATTGACGTGGGCAGCCTATCAGCTGGTAAGTTGAGTGATTTCCGCAACCAGCAGCTTAGGTTTCATGTTTCCAGTTTCATCAGCTGCTTCCAGGTTTACTGCTCTTGGAACATTATGATTCCCGACTTATAGTTGCTGGTAGAAGACTAAGGATGCGTCACGTGCGAAGAACTGTTGGGTTTATGGGTCTGAGCGAGCCGTGCTGCAAACCACAAGCCTAATGAACTTTCTGGTGGTGAGAAACAGCGTTTAGCAGTAGCTCGTGCGTTAGTAAACAACCTGCTGTTATCCTTGCCGATGAACCTTCGGGTAGTTTGGATTCAAAAGAACAAACAGGAGCTGCACCAACTCTTCTTCGATCTCCGTGATAAGTTCGGTCAGACCTTTGTCATCGTTACACACGATGAGGGGTTTACTGCACAGATAACAGATAGAACGATACATCTTAAAAGACGGCTTGATAGAGCCTCCCCAGCCTCTCCGAAAGGAGGGAGTGCTGCTATCGAAATGAGAGAATGAATAGATTCTTAGGCTGACAAGTCAGTTACTTATAGAATGTTGTTCTTATGTTACTTTGTCTTATAAGAAATTATCTTGTCTTCAATAATAAAGGGTTATTATGTCTAAAATAAAAACTTGGATACGCAATACGCTACGATACAGAAGATTGCCTTACGTAGAGGCAATGGTGATCTATTCGGTCTACCTTGATGGTGGACCTGCTGGTGAGATACTCATGCCTCAGAGTATGTCCCAGAGGGCTACAGGATTGGTGATGAATTAGAGGTGTTTGTCTATCTTGGATCAGGATGAACGCCCTGATTGCTCACTGAGGAACCTTTGGCGCAGAATAGGCGACTTCGCTTACTTGGAGTGTTCATGGGTGAATGAGTATGGTGCGTTCTTGTCTTGGGGTGTGATGAAAGACCTCTTTTGTCCTTTCCGTGAGCAGAAGAAGCGCATGGCCGTAGGCAATAGTTATATTGTTTATGTTCATCTTGACGAAGAGAGCTATCGTCTTGTTGCCTCTGCAAAGGTTGAACACTATCTTGACGAACAGCCACGGGGCTATAAGCATGGACAGGAAGTTGACTTGTTGATATGGCAGAAGACTGATCTTGGCTTCAAAGTTGGATGCTGACAATCAGTATCCTGGCCTTATCTGAGGATCAAGTGATTTCAATATGTTCATACTGGTGACCGCTTGAAGGGTTACATCTCTACGGTTCGTCGTGATGTGGTAAGATTGATTGTACACTTCAACCAACAGGACAACAGCATGCGGAAGGCTTTCAGAGGTTCTGCTCCAATATCTGAAGATAATGGTGGAGTATGTGATCTTGGTGATAAGAGTGAAGCTGAGGATATTAAACGTCGTTTTCAGGTGTCTAAAAAGGTGTATAAACGAGCTGTTGGCGACCTCTATAAACGTCATCTGATTACGGTTGAACCACTATCAATACGTTTAGTGAAAATAGAATTGCCTATCGTACTTTTATACGATGCTGCCTCAACAAATGAGGAACGAACTCTCTTTTGTTTTCGTTTTGCACTATCTTTGCATAAAGATAGCTGCACTCATCAAACAGTGAGAACAAACTCTTTGTTCCCTCGATTGCTCATCTTTGTCAGTCTAAATAAAGGATAATATAAAACAATGCAGGGATCAATTTTCAAGAACCCAACTTCTTCTTGGTAAGCCCGCTATCGATACAGCTTAATGGTAGTCGTGTCGCTGTCTTTAGTGTTGGAGGTGTTGGCGGATATGCAGTAGAAGTATTGGCACGCAGTGGCGTTTAGGAGCTATTGATGTTGATTGATGACGACCGTGTTTGTCTAACAAATGTCAACCGACAACTCCTTGCTCTACTCAGACGGTGGGAAAGCTACAAAGTAGATGTTGCGGAAGAGCGCATTCATTCAATCAATCCACGATGTATCGTGCGTAAATATCAGACATTCTATTTGCCTGATAATGCCGATCAATTCGACTTCTCATCACTATGATTATGTCATTGATTGTATTGATCACTGTCACAGCTAAAGCTTGATCTTATCTATCGTTGTCATGAGTTGAATATCCCATTGCTTTCTTGTATGGGTGCTGCTTATAAACTTGATGCCACACAGTTCCGTGTGACTGACATCTTCAAGACGATTAACGACCCATTGGCGAAGGTGATTCGTAAGAAACTCCGTAAGACAAAAGATTAAGCATCTTAAAGGTAGTATACAGTCCTGAAGAACCGCTTGCAGGAGTATAGAACAACCAGAAATATCTTGTCGTTTCCACTGCATCTGTCCTGATAAGGATATGCGTAAGTGTACTGACCGTCATACTATGCAAGTTCTAATGCGTGGGTACCAGCTGCAGCTGGAGGCTTGTGCAGGTGGAGAAGCTGTGAAAGATCTTGTCAATCTTGCCAACACTGTGCGTATCCGTCCTGAGATGAAGGCTGCACGCGAGCCTGCTCGTATCGCCCATGAGCGTGCTGCAAAGATGCTGGAGACATAAACGCCTTAAGGCAGAGAAGGCTGCAGCGAATAAGTAGTATTTCGTAAAAATTGGATAGAGAACAACTCAACAAAGTTAGGTTGTTTGTTTCGAAATTTAGTTTGCTGTCATTTTTAACACTCTTTGTACTATGTTTTATTATCAGTGAGTTTACTATCCGATAGTAGAGTGACAGGAGATGACAGCAAACTTTGGTATAAAGTGACAAAAGAGACCTACAAACATCTGGTATCCCTTTCTACAGGTGAATGAGCCTTTGAAAAGTCTTGAATATGACTTTTTCTCCTTTCTTCTACTATACTCTATGTAGGTTCAATTTTGCCTTCAAAGTAGAGTTGAGTGCTTCCAATTCATTGTTTGTATTCGGCATTTTGCAGCCATGGAAGTCATAGAATGTCCACAACGCGGCATATCCTCTTTAAACTAAAAATATGCCCTTCTTATGTTCTTATACACATAATGCGTTTCCTACTCAGTTCCTTTTCTGCCCCTTTCGTTTATAAGTCCTCCTATTCCTCATGCCATGCAGTCAAAGCTCCAATAAAAGATTTTAGGTCTCTTTTTGTCATATAAGCTCAGTAATTTATTACTAAAAAATAATGTATATATTAGATTTATTTGTAACTTTGAGAACGGATTTTTGTAGAAAACTTAGTCCATTTTATGGTAAAAAGAGGCGTTATGTCTTCTTCTTGATACAGAGGCCTAGGAAACTTCAAAATTCAGACAAGAGACGGCGTAATAGTCTCCACGCATATGCGTGGGGCTGTTATTTCCACATCTGTCTGAAAAAGGTTTTCCTAGGGCCTGTGCAGTAAGAGTGGGGCATACAGCACCACGCTTCTGCATCACTGAGGGCTCTCTTTTTGGTTTGCTGGGTGAGCAAAGGCACGAAAGAGCTAATATGGCTAATTTGAAAATTTCCAGTTACCGAAAATTGAGGGCACTAAGTATCATCTTAAAGTTGATACGTCAATCTATGATAAAGATGCTGTTAATGCAGCCGCATGCAAATGTACAGGAAGATTTTATATCCACCAACAGACTAACAGACCAATCCGACCTACATTGACATATATATTTGAGTCTAGGACGGTTTGTCCATCAAGAGTCTGACATAAAAGCATTTTACAATGAACTTATTGATCAACAACTGCGCATTGTTGTAAAGCAGCAAATTGGTAAGATTCAGTGATCTGATAGTAGAAGAAGCTTTTAAGCCAGACAAATAATATTTACTATTCTGACTATGATAAAGTAGTAAAGAGCTGAATTATCAAATATTACCATTCAGATTCGGACGCTTCGATGACAAGAAGTATCTACTATCCAATGACGTTGGAGAATATATTTTCTTACAAAATGAAGAATTTGAGGCATTTGTAAATGGAAATCTTGATACAAATAGTCGCTCTTCTATGATATTGAGTCAAAAACAAATTGTAACAACTGACCATGTTGATGATGTTGTAAGCATGTGTGGCAACAAAGTTTAGAACGAAGAAAAGTATATTAGAAGACTTTACTTTGCTCCACATGGTTGTTCCAACACTCCGCTGCAATTCTAGCTGCATATATTGTCAGGTTAAGCTTGACATGAAAGCACAGACCATTCTGATGATATGTCACGGCAAAGAATATTGTAGAAGACTATATTCATGTCCCCTTCACCATGTATTAAGATTGAATTTCAAGGAGGCGACCCCTCTACTGACTTTGAAATGGTGAAATACATCATTGAAGAGGCAGGTGGAAAAATCTATTTAAGAAAAGGAACTTGATTTTTGTGATTTTGCACCAATATCACCCTACTTACGGGAGGATATGGTGAAATATCTAAAGAAGCATAAATGTCTTATATCGACATCTTTAGATGGCTCTCAAAGATCTGCATGGCTAAATCGTCCACTTCAAAATAAATCATTGGACCATCATCAAAATTTTTGAGAAGAATTTGCAAATGATAAGAGATGTTTGGCAGGATGATGATTGTGCTTCAGCATTAATGACAACACTCGTTATAGCCTTGGAAGATTAAAGGAAATCATCGATGAGTATGTTCGTCTTGGTTTTTCATAACATTTTCCTGAGAGACACCTAAACCCATATGGCTGCTAGGAGATACAAGAATAAAATAGCATATCCTGTTGACGAGTTTGTTAGAAAACTTCAAAGAGGGATTGGATTATATAATAGAACTTAATAAGAAAGGAACATTCTTTGTTGAAGGATACACTGCGCTTTTATTGCGACGAATGTTAACCCTTTTGCCACAGGATTCGTTGATTTACAATCTCCTGCTGGTGTTGGCATATCTGGCGCAATTTATGATTATGATGGAGAGTGTCTATGTAGCTGATGAAGGTAGAATGATGGCTGAATTCAAAAACTACTTCTTTAGACTTGGAAATGTAAACACTGATTCATACCAAAGTATGTTCAATGGTGAAAAGCTACATGAAATAATAAAAGAAATTCATGTAATGAATGTTTGCGAGAATGTGAGAGTGTACCTTCCAACCCTACTGCGGCGCAGACCCAGTGCGCAACTTGTCAGAGCAAGGCGATATAGGTTTGGGCATCGTCCAACAAATGAAATGTGCAAAAAGAGAATAAAGCCATAATGCACTATTTGTTTGAACTTTAGAAAAGCACAATCAGATATTAATAGAATATTTTTGGTCATGGATTAAATAAGAAGCAGACATGAAGGAACTTAAATCCATAGAACATAGTAACTATCGAGAAATCTTGGGTAAGGTTACGCTAAAAGAATAAAAATATATTCAAGCGGTCCCAAAACATATTGGTTACCGATGAGACTAATGTCCCCTAGCGGATATAAAGCTGTCATAACCGATAGAAAAGAGTTAAAGACAAGTTCGCCACTTATTGTTGTTGATAATATAAAAGAGTTTACTGAAGGAGATGTTGTTAACATCGACACGGGTGGACGTATTATATGGTTGTACGAAATTATGTCGACTTCTAATGCAATATTTGCAACTGCTCGTTACAATCATCGCTGTATTATGTGCCCCTCAGCCACCAATTGCAAAAGAAAATGACAGAACAGAATTCAATATTGCATTATTGAAGCTATTCGACAAGAATACAAAAGAAGTTGGCATCACTGGTGGAGAGCCAACAATCATTGGGGATAAATTGTTTGAATTAATAAAACAAATTGTAAAATCATGCCCCAGAGCAGGTATCAGTATCTTGTCTAACGGTGTTAAGTTTGAAGATATTGAATATGCTGCAAAACTTGCAGCATGCAAACCATCATGACCTTCAAATTGATGTACCTATTTTTCTCTGATATTGCAGCAGAGCATAACAGAATAGTCAGGTGCAAATACATTTTACAAAAACAATAAGAGGACTGTATAACCTTGCAAAAATTCAATCAAAGAATAGGAATAAGGATTGTTGTTCATAAACAGACGTATCAAAAGATTGCCCCAGTTGGCCAACTTCATTTATCACAATTTCCCATTTGTTAGACAGGTGGCTTTTATGCAGATGGAAACGACTGGTTTTGCAGTGAAAAATCTAAAAAGACTTGTGGATAGATCCCTATGACTATAACAACGAACTTAGAAAGCTGCTCTTGTTGAATGATCGAGGAATAGACACATATGCATACAATGCCCAGTTATGTGTGTTACCAGAGGAAATCAGACCTTTGCTAAGAATTCGATAAGCGAATGGAAAGACGTTTATATAGATAAATGCAATGGGTGTTCTTTGAAAGGTGAATGTGGTGGATTCTTCTCCACTAACCATGAGAGAACATCAGCTCGCATATTCATCCATTAGAATGTACAGCTCATGTACAGAGTGAGTAATTAATATTATTGTTTAACATCAACATGAAGAGACTAATGTTTATGCTTGTTTCAGCTTTCATGGCTGCAATGAAACTTTGCACTAACATGCAGAATCAATCCTGCACTATTAGTAACGACAATGAATCAACTCTGATTGAGAAACTGGAAAGAAGCAGCCATTTGTTTTGAAGAGGCTGTTGACATGATGAGAGACTAATATCCTTGGTCATGGCTCTCGCTCACATACCACACAGCCTCATCGTTCGCATTATTCAAACAGATAAAGCTGTAGAACAACCGTAGTGTGTCTAGGAAGATTCAACAGTACAGCGATAGATTCTCCTGGCCACGCCTTTAATTAACTTATTAATGAATATGAATACTATAGTCGTTTTACCTGCATACAATTGTGCCAAGACACTATAAATGACTCTTAAAGGATATACCTCAAGATGTATAGTTAGCGATATACTGTTAGTTGATGACTGCAGTAAAGATAACACATACAAGGTGGTAAAAAGAGTTATTGATACTTCACGTGTATAAGCACCTCAAGAACGTGGGCTAGAGGTTAATCAAAAAAGACATGTTATGACTATGCCTTAAAGTTTGGATGCCGATATAATTGTTTTTGCTTCATTCCGACTATCAGTAGATCCAAAACTAATAACAAAAATTATTGAGAGTATAAAATCATGGTAATGACATCGTATTTGGTTCACGATGTCTCCATAAGAACGAAGCATTACAAAACGGAATGCCACGATATAACATATGTACAATAGATTTTGACAGTTTTTCAAACCATATGCTCAATAAGCATTTGAGTGAATACTGGGGATGGTTTAGTCTCTAAAAAGGATATGCTTATGGTGCCAGAGTATGATGATTCTAATAACTATGACAATATTTTGAAACAAAGTATCAGGAGGGCTACGAAGAGGCTATGAAGAAGGCTACTCAGATGGTAAGTCCACTTATGAGGGAAGATGACGAGGGTGAGGAAAATGAGTAGTTCCTCTTCTATTTTGCTAACTGGCGATCAATGTCAATAAAACTCTGTGTACTGCTGAATGAGAATTCTCATTATGGTTTATAAGTTATGTGTTTATAGCAGCACATATTGTGCGGATGCTTAACTACGCAAGGTGGAGGGTAAACTCCCTATGCAAATGACTCTGTAATAGGGGTAACTATAGAATAACCTGCGCTCAGTGAGAACGATGGGATAATTATAAGGTATGTTATTACCAATTAATTCCAAATCCGATACTTGCAAAGACGACAGTTCTGTCTTTGTAGAGATTTGTTCGTGAGTTGTAGTGTCGGACTCTAATCCGGATCTTGGCTTAATTTTGCATGTTCCTAAGTCGGTGAACGCTCATTGCCTCATAGTAGTCATATTTCCAATCGCTGTTTTCGTTTCATATTGCTGCCATATCCAATTTGTACCCCAATATTACAATTCTCTGGGTGATAGACTACAGCCAAGATTTAAGCCTACAATGTGACTATGAGCATAGTCTTTAACTCCATTTTCTTTAAAAAGAGCGATAGCGTTCTCATACCTAAGGTCTGCATATAGGTTATCGGTAATATTATAACCTAAATCACAACAGAGTTCGTAGGGGCTTAAACTCTTTTTGCAAGTTCTAATCCTTGAGACCTGCATTAAGGTCCTAAATGTCCCTTTCTGTGAGAATGCTGCTATTGGAATTAGTAATAAGAAAAGAAGAATAAGTCTTTGTCTCGTTTTTGAAACAAGAAACTCTACGTAAGATAACTTTCTCATTGTAACAAGATTTAATTAAATAATTAATACTCGTTACAAAAATAGAAAAATAATGTTTCATGTCAAGTCTTTTTGGAGATGTAAGCTTGAAAGTTTTTCTTCAATGAAGTTCGATTGTTGAGATCGGTAAGTGATACGTAGATTAGATGGGTTTGTATGTGATTTAATTTGCTGTCATTCTGTCACTCTTGTGAGTTCTTAAATACTTAATATATAGGAATTTAACGAGAAATGTTAAAATGACAGCAAATGATTTTATACTTATATTTGGGTTAAAGCTTAACTCTTTGAGTTGTATTATGGTATAACGAGAGCACTCCCAACGAATAATTTATTTTGCAGATGGAGTTGGAATTCGTAAAGTAACTTTACGACTTTGTCACGAGACAATTGTCCAGGGTTGGTTCCGGGTTCTCCTTCTGGTACTTCACGATGATAGAAGGCATAGTATTGAGTCAAGCGTCTAATATCTTTCCATCTTTATCATGGAAAGACATCGGAATTGTTGAGAAAATAGGTTGGCTATGGTGGTCAACAAATGATTTCTGAACCAATTCGCTACAATAGATTTCTTTGTCATCGGGCATGTAGAAACGATCATATGGTCGACCGAGGTAGCTTAATGCTCGCTTCATAGAAGCTATTCAGTGTCACAATCAACGATGACTCTACCTACGGCAAGTGTGCGGTTTCCATCTTTCCATTTTGAACGATTAAGGAAGGTGGAAAGTGGAGTGAGTGATACAGGTTTGCCATATGCTTCTAATGCGTAATCAGCACTATCTGTATGATGGAAGATAGCCACGTGGTCAATCTTTAATCCATTAATGCCTTGCGTTGCATCTGTGATAGGATTGCTTGTTTTCCTTCACGACGAACATGAGGTCGCCCTCGTGCAAGTTATGTAATGATATGTTATCATCTTGGAAAGTATCAACAGAACAACCTGCTAAGAAGATAAGAGCATATCAAGATGAGGTTTGATAGTATTTTTAAGTTTCATGATAATTTATTTTTATGTATGTATTGTGTTTAAGTTTCGTCGGAGTGTTCTTATGGGTAAAATAAAAACGACTATCTGTGAGGATAGTCGCTTTTTGTCTTATGTTTAGAACTCTGCGTTCTTTGGAGTACGATGCAGAATGGGATTACGTCACGGATGTTTTTGATCAGCAACGAAGAGGATGAGACGCTCGAAAACCAAGGCCGAAACCACCATGTGGGCAAGTTCCGTATTTACGAGTGTCAAGGTACCAGTCGTAAATCTCACGCTTCATACCACGGCTTTCAATCTCCTGAACCAGTTTGTCATAGTTTTTCCTCACGGACAGAACCACCGATAATCTCGTCACCGATACGTGGGAAGAGTACGTCAGTTCCCTGCATGGTCTTGCCGTCCTCATTCTTCTTCATATAGAATGACTTGAATTTCACTTGGATAATCGGTCATAATAACAGGACGCTTTGAAGTGCTCCTCAACGAGGTAACGCTCGTGTTCACTGCTGAGGTCCATACCCCAGTGGTGATAGGGAACTCAAACTTCACACCGTCAGCACAGCTTTCTGAAGAATCTCGAAAACCTTCTGTCAGAAGTAAGATGAGCGAAGTCTTCCTTCAATACACCCTCCAAACGAGGCGATAAGTTCCTGTCAATCATCTTATTGAGGAACTCAAAGGTCATCCTTACAGTGCTCCAATGCCCAGCGAACACAATACTGGATGAAGTCTTCCTCAAGGTCCATTAGTTCATCCTTGTCGATGAAAGCTACCTCAGGCTCAACTCATCCAGAATTCTGCTGAGTGGCGTGGGAGTATGAATTTCTCAGCACGGAAAGTAGGACCGAAGGTGTAGATTGCACCGAGTGCAGTAGCACTAACTCGCCCTCCTAACTGTCCAGATACAGTAAGGTTTGTACGCTTTCCGAAGAAATCAGCACTATAATCAACTTCGCCACCCTTTGCAACGCGGTCAGGTCCAGAGTGTTGTCACCTGGAACATGTTACCAGCACCTCAGCATCACTACCTGTAATCAGTGGAGTATGGAAATAATAAAAACCATGCTCTGTGGAAATACTGATGAATAGCGATAGCCATATTGTCAGACGAATACGGAATACAGCACCGAAGGTATTGGTACGAAGACGCATGTGACCATACTTGCACTACTCAAAACTCTGTCCCTTCTTCTGCATAGGGTAGTCGCTTGGGCAGAGACCGTAGATTTCAATCTCCTTGCACTGAATCTCTGAGGTCTGACCAGACATCTGACTCTCTACGAGGGGATACCGATAACGCTGATACAAGCACCAGTTGTGATGCTGAGTTTATCTTCATCGATAGTCGAAGGGTCAGCAACAACCTGGATGTTTCTTAATGAGTAGAACCATCATTCAAGGCGCATAAGTCAACAGCCTTGCTACTTCTATGAGAACAGAACCCATCCCTTTACGTTGATATCTTTTACCAAGGTCAGTTGCAAACAAGTGCATCGACGATTTTTATTCTTTTCATTTGCTATAGTAGAGTTAGGTACTCCTCAAGGTCTTTCAAAGGAGAGAAATGTTGTTTCAATCTTTTTAATGCTTTGATAGTAGCATTGTTTTGGTTGCTCATGTCTCTTCTTTTTGAGAGCTTTAGGGAGGTTTCTATTTATTCAAACGCACCCATACGTAGCATATCGACTTTCCTTCTCAGTGAGAGCGCCAATCGCCACGACGTACATTCTTCTTGAGTCAAACCAGCAAACTAGTACACGGTCGAGTTTTACGACGCGATAGCCAAGACTCTCGAAGATACGACGTACGATACGGTTCTTACCACTGTGAATCTCAATACCAACCTGAGTCTGAGTCCTGTGGGTCAGCATATTCGATTGCGTCAGCGCCTGAGTTTCGCCATCTTCCAACTCAATACCGTCGAAATCTTCTGCAAGTCATTAGCTGTAACAGCTTTATCGAGGGAATACGTGATAAACCTTCTTCTTCAAGAACTTAGGGTGAGTAAAGCTTTGAAGCGAGGTCACCATCGTTAGTGAGCAATACACCAGTTGTAGTTACGGTCAGAGACGTAACTCCGGATAGATACGCTCTGGGCAAGCACCCTTCACGAGGTCCATAACAGTCTTACGCTGCCGTGGGTCGTCGCTTGTGGTAACATAATCCTTTGGTTTGTTCAGAAGGACATAAACCTTCTTCTCCAATGATACTGGTTTCTCCTGGAAGAGCACCTCATCAGTACGCATAACCTTGCTACCGGGTTCTTTTACAGCCTCGCCATTTACGGGTTTACTGCACCCTAGAAAGGATGCCGAACTCATCAGCCTGACGACGTGAACAAACTCCTGCGTTAGCAGGCACTTATTCAAGCGGATTGGCTCATTAGGATCGAAGTTCTCCTCCTTATATTCGATACGCTTTTTAAGTGAATACTTTGCATTTGGATCATAATCAGCACTGTGCTGACGATAACCACCTTGGTTGTATCCGCCACGGCTGTTATAACCACCGCGATTATTGTTGTATCCACCACGGTTCTGGTATCCACCGCGATTGTTATTATATCCACCACGGTTATTGTTGCTTATCCACCACGGCTCTGATAACCACCCTGCTGGACGAGGGCTGGTATCCACCCCTGGCGTGGCTGGTAACCGCCCTGATTTGCTTGATGAGCTTTGTCTTCTCCTCGCCCTCAGCACCATTGTTGGCGTTGTAAACGCATGGACGATAAGCCTGTGGCTGATAGCCATTCTCATCATTATTGTAACGTGGACGATAGCCACCCTGTTGTGGATCGACTTTGGTATCCACCACGGTTGTATCCACCCTGCTGGCGTGGCTGGTAACCGCCTTCCTCACCGTTATTGTTGTAACGTGGACGATAACCACCCTGTTGTGGACGGCTCTGATAACCACCACGGCTGTTGTTGTAGCCACCACCATAGCTGTTCTGACGTGGACGATAGCCACCCTGCTGTGGTCGTACCTGCACTCTGTAAAGCCAGAGCCGAAGCCCTCAGGACGGGATCCGCCTTCGTCGTTGCTACTATTAGCCTTGTCGCTGCTGCTTAAGCACGTTGGCTGTGAATACGTGGACGCTGTGTGCGTCCTGTAGCCACAGGTACTCTCTTTGATAGCCGCCTTGTTCGGCTGCTGAATAGCCGTCGCAGCTGTTCTCATTCTGATCAGACTGAACTACTTTGTTCTCGAGATTCTTCTGCCATAATTATTTAACTCTAAAATTTGATACTACTGGCCTCGTAGAAATCCAATTATTTATTACTTATTAAAATCAAACTCCAGTGAACGGAGACTCAGTTTAATATTTTCTTTATTCTTTCTTGTACTCTATAAGACGGATTAAATGTCCCGTATAGTTGTGTGGGTTGATAGCCATCAGTTCGGCTTTCACGCTGTCACACGACATTGAGTGTCTGAATGAAAGCGTGTATTGTTTCCCTCTGTCATCTTCTTATTTGTACGTGTGAGAGCCTTTAATGCCTCGTATGGATGTGCGTAAGCTTCACGACGCAAAATAGTCTAGAATCCTTCTGCTACAACTGCCCATATGTTTTTCAAGGTCCTCTTTCAACTTCTCTTCGTTGAGAATGAGTTTGCGAGACCCTTCAATGTGCTTTGTATAGCGATGATGCTGTGTCCAACAGGGACGCCAACATTACGTGAAAAACTGTTGAGTCTGTAGAGTCACGCTTTAGTAGACGACTTACGAGACAGCTTCTGTGCAAGAACTGTAAGATTGCGTTTGCTATACCGAGGTTACCTTCACTATTCTCGAAGTCAATTGGGTTTACCTTGTGCAGCATGCACTTGAACCAACCTCTCCTGCCTTAATCTTCTGTTTGAAAATATTCCATGAGATATACACATCCAGAAGTCACGGTCGAGATCGATGATGATGGTATTGATTCATGAATCGCATCAAACACGCTGCCTAAGTGGTGATAGTTACTAATTTGTGTTGTCCACTGTTCACGCTCTAATCCTAATTTCTCACTGACAAAGCGATTGCCAAAGGCACGCCAATCATGCTGTGGATAAGCTACGTGATGCGATTAAAGTTTCCAGTTGCACCACCGAACTTAGCTGTCATCTTGCAGTTACGTAAAGTCGCGAGGTTGCTCGCTGAGTCGATAAACATAAACCTCAATCTCCTCGCCCAATCAGGTAGAGAGAGGCTGGCTGACCGTGTGTCTTTGCCCAACATTGGTACGTCCTTCCATTCTTCAGCGTATTCGCTTCAATTGAGCAATCAGTTCCTCAATCTGTGGATAGAATGCTTCTTCGAGACTTCATAACTGACAAAGGCACACTTGTGTTTGTTGATGTCTTGTGATGTCAGTCCAAAGTGGATGAACTCCTTGTAGTCATCAGAGTCCGCCAATTTTATCAAACTCCTCTTTGATGAAGTATTCAACCGTCTTTACGTCGTGATTGGTAATGCTCTCAATCTCCTTTACATGCTACTAGAGCCTCATCGAAGTTGCGATAGATGTCACGTAACTGTTCAAAAGAGTTGCTGTTAAAGCTTTCTAATTGTGGTAAAGGTAACTCGCAAAGCGTGATAAAATACTCAATTTCTACGCGAACACGATAACGGATGGGTGCATACTCTGAAAAATAGTCACAAGACATTCCGTTTTGCCTCATATCGTCTCGTCAATAGGTGATATGGCTGTTAATGCGTCAAGGGTCATAATGTTATTTATTAATATGATGCTAAATTTAATAATAAAAATCAGTAATAGCGCAAATAATAATAATAATAATATCAAAAAGGTTGCAGATTAAAGCTGAATAAAACAAAAGACTCACAACAATGCCGGTAAAGTCATCATCTTAGTGTCTTAAAGGTGGACGTTGACGGATTCGGAACCGCCGACCCTCTGTTTGTAAGGCAGATGCTCTAAACCAGCTGAGCTAAACGCCTCTAAAATTTCCCTGCAAGCCCAAAGAGATTACAGGAAACACCCTGGTGGGCGTTGACGGATTCGAACCGCCGACCCTCTGCTTGTAAGGCAGATGCTCTAAAACCAGCTGAGCTCAGCGCCCTTACTTTTTGTAAGGCGGGTGCAAAAGTGAGGAAAGTTTTTATTCTCGCAAACAAATAGCAAATAATTTTGTTGAAAATCTTGTTTTAGCTTGCTGTTATGAGCCTTTCTTCTTCAGCGTTCACATCTCTTCAGCGAATTATTTTTGCTGGAAATAGTTTGATGGTGATGGCTTGTTGTCTCGGTAATGTACTCTTATAAATAGGTAGATTTTCTTATGAATGAGTAGGCTGTTTATCGTCTATTTAGGTTCTTCCGATAAATGTATAGATTGTAAATAGAATAAAGAGCAATACACTTGCATAGTATGGTTATTCCAAATTAGATGGGCTTACAAAGAGGAAACAACAAGACGAATGCAAATTGATGTTATGTATATTCGTCTTCACAAACGTTTTCTTTTCTCATTAGATTGATGTTTGTAAATTATTTTTTATGCTATTCAAAAACCCTATAATGCTCTTTTTGGCTTCTTAAAGACGCCTAATTGACTTGCAAAGGTGCCCTTTTGAGGTTTTTACTAACGCCCCTTTTGAAGACCAATTACACCTTTTGTTTTCCTGTTTTATAACTACTTGATTCCCTGTTGGTTGCAGACCTATTCTTTATACGTGTTTTTGTCCTTATTTATAGATGTCTTTTTGAAATTGTGTAATAATTTTTCAAACTCTTGTCTATGTAATTAAGGTATTAAAATAAAAGGATTTTCTATGTCAGAAGGTGATAATAAAATAGGTAGTTTGATAGCCTATAGCTATGAATTCTTTAAAAGAGTAGCTCTGTTTTTCTATTAAAGGGAACTACAAAAAGCATCCATACATTTAATGGAAGAATCAATTTCTACTTATAATATGATTGTTTGCTTTGTTAGTAGATGGAGTAGTTTGTTTTCATAAAATAGTTTATTTTGTTTTGCATGAATTGTTTATTTTGATTATATTTGCATCGTTTTATATATTAGGAACGATAAAGTAGAAGATTATGTCTCAGAAATAAGATTGGAACAAAGCAAGTTTAAGGATAAAAAGGGGCTGGTAAATGTATGCTCGAACGGTAGTACGGGTGTTGCAACAACTGATGACCTTGCCGATCTCTATTCAGGAGAATACGTCGTTCTCACGTGGTGATATGCGAGACTTGTTATTGCTTGATAGACGAAATCTTTACCGGCTTCGTCAGGGCGAAACGGTAGCATTTGAGGGTTTAGGTCGATTCCCATCTGACGGTAGAGAGTGAGCCGGTTGACAATCCTGACGACTTCGATATTAAGAAACATGTTAAGAATGTAAAGTGTCGTTCGTTCCTACCAGTACGCGCAATGCTCGATACAGGAAAGAAAACCAGACCCTTGCTTATGGTGCACGTGTGAGTGGGCGAGCCTGAATATGATGATGAAGACGATGATTAATTCCCTTATTGGAAAATGTGACGGAGATAAGTTGCATTCTTATACCCCTTTCTCTTGGCTCTAGTACATAGGGTCAGGAGTTTTTGTTTTCTTATAAAGTTATGAATAGATTTAATGCTCGTTATGCATTTTTGTCTTTCTATTCCTATCAAATGTTGATAAGAAGGAGGTTAACAGGTAATTTGTAGGATTTTATCCCCCAAATACTTGATATTCATTCTTTATTGTTCTACTTTTAGCAATATTTGTGCTCTTTCTTTGATGTTAAAAAGTATTTTAGTATATTTACACCTGATATTTAAGCATTTCCCTATGTATATAGGCTGAAATAAGGTGTATATGAGCATAGTGGTTGGTGCTTCGTGGATATAATTTGAAACATACTGTTAGAGATAATATCTAAAAAGGTATTTTTATTCATGTTAGGACATCTTTTTGATTTTAGTAATTCAACTCAAATCAAATGAAAGAAATTGTTAGGTCTTACAATCCTTTTCTTTGTCGACATCCTCGATTAAATAAACTTATTTTTAACATAACAATAATAGAAATGAAAAACTTTTTACTTTTAGTATGTGCAGCAGTTATGAGTCTTCAGCTTCTGCACAGGCAGGCAGGACAAGGCACTTGTGCACAGCTCTTATTTGGTTCAAAGAGACAACATCGGTCTTGGTGTTGAGGGTCAGTACTACTTCACAGATCAGATTAGAGGTGAGAGCTTCTTTTTGACTACTTCATCAAAATCAGGGTATCTCAATGTGGGATATCAATGCAAATGTTCACTACCTCTTTGATGTAGCAGACAGTTTAAGGTATATCCAGTTGCTGGTCTTGGCTACACAAACTGGTCATACAAGTATGAATTTCAGATGTTGCTGTAATTGAGGTTCAGATGGTCGTGTCGCTTAAACCTCGGTGGTGGTGCAGAGTATGAGCTTACTAGGGACTTGAGCGTAAACGCTGAGTTGAAAGTATCAGATTATTAGCAACTACAAACCAGTTGCTACTTGGTGTAGGTGTAGCTTACAAGTTCTAAATATATGAGTCGGTCCTAAAAGTCTATGTCAGTCATCAGCTGTTTGGTTGAGTTTGATCAGATAGTTTTTGGGACTTATCTGACAAAATAAATCGGTTCGTTAGAAAAAGTTCTTGTAATTTTCTAATGAAACTGATTTTTCGTTTATATCCATTCCTCCTCAATAGAATTAAGACTTATAGAAAGAGCCAGATAATTGATTACCAATTATCTAGCTCTTGTTTTAGTGCGCCTCAACAGGACTCGAACCCGCACAACGTAAGTTACTAGATCCTAAGTCCAGCGCGTCTACAATTCCGCCACAGGCGCATAACGTGATTGCAAAGATACGCAATGTTTTGGATATAGCCAAATGTTTGGGGATTTCTTTTTCTTTTATATACCTTTTCTACCTATATGAATTATGTTGATAAAAAGTCTCGGTACTGTCCTATAAAAAGTGTGTAAGCCCATATTTTTTTATTATCTTTGTATTTGGATATAAAACTAAGATAAAAAAATGGAACTTACACAATTACAAATTCGGAAATTATTTCTAATTACACAAGCAGTAGTGAGGGGTTTTTGTTACTCTTCAGTCTTTAATTATGAACTCATTGATGTTTCACGAGCGTGAATTATTCGTCAGTGAGAACACAGATGAACAATGCAATGGCTTTCGTAGTCGTCGCTGGTATAGTCATGGCTTTGAGTTTTCTCTTCGTATTCCCCGTAGCCGTAGTGGTAATTTCTATCCTGTGCTTCTTGGACTGATACGTAATGAGAGCGAGGAACGCGCTCGTCTGTTCAATCTTCTTTATACTAAGGGGCTCACAACAGAGCAGATAGGTGATATATCTGAGTGTGTCTATGGTCGTTCTTACAGCAAACAACAGGTTTCCTATTTGGCAAACAGTTGTCGTGATGATGTTGAGCAATGGCTTTGCCGTGGTCTATCCTCTCACTATCTGGCAGTCTATATCGACGCAACCTTCATCTCCACTCGTAGGGACAGACAAGTGTCAAAAGAAGCTTATTATACGATATTAGGCGTACTTGAGGACGGTAGCAGGGAGGTGCTTTCCGTGGTCAACCATCCCACCGAGGGCGCTCTATGCTGGAAGGATGAACTTGATACTCTGAAAGAAAGAGGCGATAAGGAAATAGACCTGGTTATCTCTGATGCACTAACAGGCATAGAGAACGCTGTCTGTGCCGCTTTCCCTTGTGCTGCGCATCAGTTCTGTGTGGCGCATCTCAAGCGTCAGGTTATCAACAGTGTTGCCCACAAGGACAAACCCACCATCGCCAGTGAACTCTCAGAAGTCTTTCGTATGGAAGATAACAGTGTGGATTCCTTGTGGGGATACGAACATTTTCTTACTTTTGTAGACAGATGGGAAAAGAAGTATCCAACCCTTAAGAAATGTAAGGCAGAAAGAAATATGGCATACTTCACCTATATGGACTTCCCAAAAGAAGTGCAAAGGTGTATATACACGACAAACTGGATTGAAAGACTCAACAGAAAGTATAAGAGGACTATCAACATGAGAACATCAATGCCATCAGCACAAGCGGTCATCTTTCTATTGGGGTCCGTGGCTATGGAGGAAACTAAAAGTGCTTACAAAAAGAAAAAAATATATCAATTTAAAAGTTGGAAGAAAATAAAGAAAAATGAAAATAACAAGGATAAAAAGAGAAGAATAGATTACACACACTTTAGAGACAGTACTAAAGTCTTATAATATTTGGTTAGTGAGGAATTAAATATATATCTTTGCAAAGAAGGTTTGGTTTGCTAAATAAAATATCTTCTTCGAGTTCTAATGTTATTACGATATCATTCGAGAATGAAAGGGCTGGTTTTTACGAATAGCCCCCTATTATATCCCCTCTTCATATAATAGAAAAGTGCCAGACAAATGAATGTCTGACACTTATAGTTTTTGAGAGAGTTAAGGAAAAAGCTCTCTACTCTACTTTCGTCATCAAGACGCAAGTTTAGAGGAGACTAATCGAGAGATAGAACATTAGAATACGAACCAAACGAGCCCTGAACCTCATGGAAGTTCTTGTCGTAAGGCAAGAAGTCCTTTGTCAGATGGTGATAAGTATAATCAACCATCACTTGTGCAAAACTTGTTGAAGCTAGTAGTTCAAACCGAGTGTATAAGAACGAACGATACCACCGCCAACACTTGTTGAATATGAAGGCCAGTCAGCCATGTAGCCATCAGGATAATACTGATTACGAGCTATGAGAAGTATTCACCCTTCACGATGTCGTTCAAACCAGTGTAGTTGAAAACTGCCAACGATTTCAATGACCGACCACTTAAACCACGAAGCACACCTTCGTTCTTGTCGTAGCTATAAGGATTACCGAAAATCATATAACCTGTTTCAATATATCCACCATGGAAATTGTTTGAGCGCAATGGATTGGCAGCAATCCATGCATCAAATTACCTCAGGTATCGATGTGCTGTTGCTGGTATCAAAGAGAGTTTTTGAGTCGCGTTTCTTGGTGACATGTTTGTAAAGATATTCCCACGAACAAACATCTTCTGGTTGTGATAGAGCACTTCTGCACCAGCGTCAAACACATTTTTCAGCCCAAGGGAGTTCTCGCAAGATACAAACTGTTCGTCTTCATCCACGAAGGTTTCATGCTCTGACCGAGTTTCACCTTTCTTCTTCAACACATTGTCTTCGGCAACACCGCCACCAACATGCTGGAAGCGTACGTTTCCACCAATAGCCAATGTTTGATTTTTCATCGATGATTGGGCGATAGAGATAACGTCCTGAGAATACAAGACCATTGTAACCAGCCTCAATCTTGTTGTATTGATTTTCGGTGAATACACCCTGATAAGCCAAGCAGTGATCACTGGTATACTGTAGGTAATACGCAACCTCACTTCACCGAGGGCGTTTGCAGCACCTGCACGTGAGATGAAGTGATAGCTACCTAATGAGGTGTTGCGAGCCATAGAACCAGCGGCATCGTTATAATAACCACCTTTGATAGACATGACGGCCACCCTTGCTGTCTTCCTGAGCATACTGCAAGAAAGATGTTCTTCTGACTGAACTTACCACTCACCGAAGCCGAAATCAGCATAGAAATACCAATTCTGATAGGTCAATGAGGTATGGATACTGCATCAGAAATTGCTGCACCACTCTGCATCGGAGTGAAGTTCTGTATGATAGTAGGCTGCATCAGCCATAAAGCGAGCTCCTGAGTAGGAAATGAAGGTCTTCGGCCTTGCTGTCGATAGTTACGGTCGGTTTAGAGTCGAAGTCCTGTGCGTTTGCTGACAATACAGAGAGCCAGCAGAGGCATCAACATATATTTCTTCATATTCGTTTCTTACTTTGATTGTTTGATGGTATTTTGTCTCCTGATTAATAGCCCTAAAAGCATCGAGAACAGCGTCGGCGTTAGGTACCTTAGAAGGTGCCTGAGAGTTATCATAGAGCTGTCCGGGATGGAAAAGGATTAGCGAGCTTAGCATTGTCAACGGAATCCGTTCCTCAATCATATAATGGAGAGAAATTTTCCGAACGATTGGTGAAATATCCATCCATGTAAACAGGATGCGTTTCTGGCTCCTTGAATGTTGTGCTAAGCAGTAGGCTGTACAGTTACATTGAGAACATCATCAAACTCTGTTGGGTTCTGTCCCCAGAAGTTTACAGAGTAACCCATGTTTCTCTTCATTTTGAGCATCTGAATCGAATGAATATGGGTGGTTAGCATACCACGTCTTGCGAATCATATAAGCTGCCAAGGCTTGTCTCATTTCAGGATAGTTGTTTTGGAGCACACTGCGATAGATGGACCAATGATAGTGCACCATTGTCTTGTGCATATTTGATAATGCTAGCATAACCAGATGGAGTATCAAAAGCAATATCAGTAGCATGAAGGTGTGGGTTTAGTAATCCACAACAAGTAGCACATTGGCACCTTGCCCTTAAACACGCCATAAGCACGATGCAAAGCATCAAAAGAGAAGGTTTGAGTAGACAACCCACCATTAGTGTTACCCACGTTCACCTTACCATTCTTATATAGAAAGGACTGCTTGCACTCCTCTGGCTTTTGTAATAATGTTTCCAACCCCATTCATCAAGAATGTTATAAACACGTATCTCGATGTCTTCGGGTTCAACCACTGACTCCCTTTGAATTCCGGATAAATACGGGACAGTGTTGCCATTATCGGCTGGGTCATTCTGATAAGCTATGTAGAACTATTCTTATCGCTCGAAGCTATATCTCACGAAATCCATGTATTTTAGCTGCCTTGTCCTGTACAACACTTGCTCTGTCAACTTTTTACTGCAGCCTTTGCAGAGCCTTTGTAGATTTCAGCCAAAGAGTCATGTTCTGATATTCAGCTTAATCTTGTGAGTAAGAACACGGCGGCCATTGAGCATCGCGGATTGAGCATCTTACCCATAGCATAGTTAATCTGATCTTGGAGAGCAGAAACATACAAGCCATCTGAATACTGAATAGAAGCGCACACCACTGGCACTATATATACTACTTTTCCATTATGTCCTGCCGCAAAGTGAGCACGTTCCTGTTCTGGTGTAGCATCATTAAACCACTTACCAGCATCAAGCATCAACAATTCTGCATAGTAATAAGACAAGGTGTAATTTGAACGGAAATCTTTTTGTCGCGGTCATGTGTGCCTCAATATCAGTCTAGAGAAATGCTGGCTGCCATCGGCATTACGAAAACTGGCATAAAACTTACGTACAGTTGAACTTTACCAGAGATTTACACTGATATTCGTTGCGTTTAGATTTTCATCATGGTAGTCATACCACAAACTTTCCTGATGTCCTCCAAATATTCAGCCTACCTCATTTGTCGTGACTCATCGATGTGCAGCTCATTATCATCTCCAATATTGTCCTATATCAAATATGATAAGTCTAGTTCCATCTAGCAGTTTGTGTATAGAATATAACAATGTTATAACAATGGAAGTTCAAGCACATAACCTATAAACTAGTTTGTCTGGGGTTGCAGTTCCAGCGTATTTTGGGAGGGACTGCGCTTGTACAAACAATAAGCATCATGGGACCATAAACTAGAAACTCCAATGGGTTCTAAGCAGCCTATAACCATCTACATTGTCAATATTCGCCATTAGACAACGATAAGAGGGAATCATGAGTATCATGAATAAATTGGGAAAAGCACCTTGAAATACTTTATCTGAAAGCCAACCACAAATGATAGTTCCTGGAATGGCTGCCATCCTCATAAGCAAAAGTATGCCCAACCGGCACTCTTGAGATCAATACCACGCCGGTAGTAAGAATAGTTGGGCCCAGTCTAAAACAACTCATAACGCACCATATAAACAAAAGCATTGGCAAAAGCAATATAATAAAGGGAACTTGTTTGTCAATCACAATCTTGAAGATTTCCTTGGTTGAGAGCAGCTTCTGTCTTTCTCGAATAGCTCTTGAAGCCGAACCACCCATTTTTCAATTTGAAGGTAAAACCGCAAGACTGTGGTGGTATCATGAATCGATACTTAAGCCATCAGTGCTTACTCGAATACATCGGTGGCTGGAAATGCAAAGTTCCGATGAGGAAATAACGTTGTTGTCGTCACCAGTAAAAACCTACGAACCGGAACCAGAGTGTATCATGAAACGGCCATTGGACCGACCAATGCACCGCCCATGTTATGGGCGCACAATTCCAAAAACGACATCCAGGTGCTCCCACTGTGCTCAATAGGAACCAGTGAGTCATTACACGTCCGCGTAGGCTACTCCCATTCCATTGGATCTATCCCCACAAGGAAGTTCAACGCTGCCATGGCAGAGAGCAAAAGACTTACAGATCGGCAATCTATCCACCTGAATAGGAACAACCATAAAAAGACACTGAGATTGAGCTATGAAATCAAACCAAAGGAAGGAATGTATGTGCATTACTACGATCGGGAGATACTCGCCATAATAAACTTGAAAAACTCATAGGCTGATAGCATTCATTGAAAGCACTATACTAAGTTCAATTTTCTCAAACCAAAGTTAGGCGTTCGACCACAATAGAAAATTATCGCAACAATGTAAACCATATCAATCAATGAGTATCCTAAAAAGACTTCTACAGCGCAGTTTCTGGTACCAGCGTCAGTTCTAGGTCGTGTCTGTTCTAGTCTTTATAGGCCGGTGTGCACAGTTTCATAATCGATTGTTATTGTATTTGGTTTATATTATATTTTGTTCTAAACTTTAGTCAGATGATGCTTTTATTTTCAGCCGACACATTTTAGGAAAGATTTGCTATCTCTTCGACAATGATTTCCGACCATCATCAGCTATTGTCTTTTGAGTCTTCGCTTTGTATTTGTTTTTAATGCGTATGTTTAAGGTAGTGACAATTTCTGTCTCTAGCATTATTGGCTCCACTTTTGAATAATTTGAGTTATTCGCTTATACAGAAGCGAAGGCTATTTGCTCCATTTGAAAACAAAGATATAGGATTTATATTAATAACATCATAATTCATTAACATTTTTATAAAATTACGTGAATTCAACAAGCAACGTGAATTCACAAGCAAGTGTAAATTTACTTAATTAGTTTGTAAAAGCAGTCCTGTGGTATGTTTAAAAATCTAATCTTTCTTGGCCCCATCATGTTAATTTTCTTTGAATACTTGTGATTTGTTGCTGGCTGATATGCTCAAAGGTTTTCTGGCACGTCAGCTTGCCTAATTAGTCCGTTAGCATTTTTTCTATGAGTGCCTTCTGCCGAAGCGTAGGGTCCAGCGTAAAATATAGATGTAACATACTCAGGCTTTTGGCTATCATTTCATGACAAGCGAATTCTGTACCATTGTCAGTTGTAATAGACTTGATATGGTCTTTTGAACAGGAGACGTGTATTACAGTTCGTGCTACAGTTCTTTGGCATTTTTCCCCTCTTAAGTTTTTCTCACAAACTAGCATGTTTGTACTACGCTCTATCAGTGTTACATGATGGCAATCATGGTTTCCTTCCAACAATCGTGTCCATCTCGAAGTCCCCAAAGCGTTTGCTGTCAGCTTCAGTAGGTCTCTCACTGATGCTTGTTCTGTTGGTATGGATATGCGTTTGCTCACCAACAGGCCTGGTGCGATGTTTAAGCTTGTGACGACAGTGTTTATATAATGTTCCCCTTCTGCCTTATCCTTACGTATCATACGATAGATGGTCTCATGGCTAATATACTCTGCCGTCCTCAACAATACACCAGATATTTGTTCTGGGAGACCATTGCTCAGTAACAAGAAGGCCCTTCGCCTCTTCCATGACATCCTTTGTCGACTGAACGATTGCCCTGGCTTTCTGCGCCTTTGTTTGTACTGCATTTGCTTGGGCAGTTTCCCAAATTATAGTGTCTTCTGACTCCACTATTACGTCTTATTTCACGAGACACTGTACTTGCACTTTCACATTTATCGCCTTGGCAATATCTTTTTGTTTCGTTCTATTTTTGAGTAGCACAGAAATTGTAGTACCTTTGCTCCGAGGTTAATTGTTTGATACATTGCAATGCAAAATTACTTAATCTTGGGAGACAGAGGTCTCCTTTCTTATTTTTTATGCATTGCTTGTTGATTTTTCTTCTCATGGGGGCTTCTCGCCCCAAACCCCTCGGTGTTTTCAGGTATAGATTATTAAGCCACACCAGCACTTGGGATTGCAGTTCCATGTTGAACTTGCGCTATTCAGCGATACCGATATATACAATGCATATTAATATGCTGTTCAGTAAAATCTTTTCACATATAATTACTTTGAGTTCGGGATAAGTTTAGCATGAAAAGAGTTCCAACTGCCTTTGTTTTCCACATACACTGGCAGTGCCTCTGGCTTGTTCTCACAGAAGCAGTATGTAAGGGCAGAACACAAGTTCATGATAAAGTTGTGCATCGAGCGGTGTCTTGAGTGAACAAGGTTGGTTTTGTTCTCTGAGTAGTTCGTTTAATGTACTGATGATGTATCTTTTCCTCAGCATGATCTTGTCCCACATAGGCATCAGTTTGTTCTTCATCTTAGCCTTTGAGTCCATGAACGAGTTGGATACCTTGACCGAACAAGCTTTCCTCAAAGAGTTCCTTGCTTGATGTGTCCTCTATCAGCAAAGACCCTTCCCAAACAAGACCTTTGCAAACACCGTCCATACCCTTCTATCCCCTGTCATCCACATTTGTTCCCTGTAAGACAGAACGTTATCACTTCACCAGAATCATTGCATAGCAGGTGCAGTTTAAACCATGGCACCAGCCCATGCGTCTCTTTCCAGTCCCTTGGCGAGGCCGGCAAAAGACTTTGTTGTAATATCGTCGTACATTGTGACATACGGGTATCATTGTGCTGTCAACGAATGTTATACCCGTACACCTTTGCGAAGGCATAGAGCCTCATGAACAGCATCATCTTAAAGAACACCTTTGGCATGAGTTCAACGAAGCGGTTATAGGAAACCGCGTCAGGGAAAAATCCTGACGTATTACCCCTTTGACCCAATTCAAATAATACCCTTGAAATTGCGATATGCGCCGAAATGATAGTGATACCAAAATGGTCATAATCTCACTTTCCGAGAGTCTGCTCTCTGTGAGCTTGGTAGCGTTTGCCGTCACTGTTATGGGACGGTAAACGCAGGGTTTTTTGCTAATTCGGCACTCAAATTTTATCAAACCTGTCGATTATACAGAAAATTTTCAGTAACTTTGTCCTTGTGTAATCATCGTTGCAAGAAATTTTGTAATCTCATTGACTATCACCTATAAAGATACGAATTTTTGATGAGATTACCAACTTTTTAAGCCTTTTTCTATCCCTGAACTCGCGTATAATTAATTAAGAAAATTTCCACACCTCTTTTTCTACTGAGCCGATTATGTTAACAATATTATTTCTTTAACTAACTCAACGATTGACAATGAGAAAGACATTATTAACAGTTTTATGTTTGGGAGCTTTGTATGCATCAGCTTCTGTACTTACAATGGTGCTGGGGAGACTGGTGTAGTGATGAATCAGAATACGGTTTCCGTTAGGCACCCTACTAAGAAGGCTTTGAGTAAGGATGAGCGTGCAGCAGTTTCACTCATTACGTCTATGTATAACACAAAAGGCTTTTGATAATACTGCATACTTAAAGAGGCATTGCACGAAGAAGTTACTGAAGGCGTTGAAGGCTGCATATGATTATGAATATGATCCACAACCAGATGCTTATGCAGGCTGGCTGTTCCGTTCAGGTGCTCAAGATGGACCGTCTAATGCACATAAGGTTCTGCGTTGTGAGCCTTGGTAACAACTGGTATCAGTATACTTTCTTGGATATGGGCTTAAAATGTACCAATAAGGTAAAGGTTGTCATAGGTTGGTAACAAACTATTGTTTGACGAGATAAAGCAAGGCAAAATATAAAACATAAATACCTTCAGAACTATCCCATCCTCCTTTTAGAGGGATTGGGGCTTTGGGAAAGGTCTCTTATCATCTTTCTTGCAAACTCTATAATAGAGTCCTTGCCCCGTGCAAAGTCCCCAGAAGTGAGTGAAACTTTGTAGTCCGTCAATACCAAACTCGGTCATATGTTTGTTACGATCGTACATCGGGCAAGCAGAGAAGCGCACTGGACCATCCATTAGGTAGTTCGGAGAGAAGGGCATACCAGCTCCGCTGCCTGTACTGGTCGCCCACTACAATAACATTTGGGCAATACTTCATATACTTAACAAACTCGTTGGCAGCAGAGAAGACGCTGCGATTGGTCAGTACGATGACTGGCTTTTTGCCAACGGATACCCTTTCCTGGTTTGAGATATTCTGGTTGTAACGCAGAGAAGTCGTTATGACCTTTTCCTGTTTTATGCTGTATGTAGCCAACGAGTAGTTCCTTTGTCAGAAACGTGCTGCAAATGCTTCGGCATTGGTAAGATTACCACCTCCGTTGTTGCGCACGTCAATAATCAGTCCGTTACAAGGTTGAAGATGAAGGAAGATATCGTCAAGATTACCTGTTCAATAGCATTCTGGAAGGTTTCACAGCGTACAACCGATGTTATCATCAAGGACAGTATAGTCTAAGCCGCTTGCAATGAGATAATCAGTCTTACAGATAAAGACGTTGAAGCTGAATCAGAGTAATTTTTGGATAGTCTTCATGCCACGACCAATAGCGACCCATGTTGAAAGAGGGTACAAATTGACGTCCATCTTTTTAGTTCAGATAACATATTGGTCATAACCTCAAACTGTTGCTTTCGTCATAGAGTTGTCAAACCGTCGAGCATAGCGGCTGTGCACCTCCTGCCAGTCTATCCCTTTTTGTGAGAAGAAACAGTAATGTTCGTCAATAATTCACAACGCTCAAAAGTTGCCTTTGAGGATCATCTGATAGCTGGTCGTTGGTGACACAGCTTGTCAGAGTGCCGAGTAGGGTCAGTACCGAATCAGTAGGTATAGGAAGGAATGATATAGCTTCATGGGATGAACTTATTGATTGAAAAACACGAACACATACCGAATACGAAGAGATTACTCACATAGCATGTTAAGCAGTTGGTTAATCTTTGCTTGCTGATAGTCGCCAAGATAGCCACACACGAAGAGTCATGACGGAACCGTAAAATCGAGAGTCAGCATCTGGCGGAGCGATGGTGTAGATACAGGAGAAGTGACAACAAGATTATGATCATAGTTGGCTTGCAAATAACTATTGTCCTGTAATTTGGTGAGAAAAGTCCGAGAATGGTACCATATCGCAGAGAAAATGCATTCTTCAGTAAGCTGAGCAGGATTACAGAACTGAGTCATCAACTAATTTTTCAACCAAGAGTCTCGATATTTTTTCCATTCTCAACCAGCGCATATATATGTTGGAAAGATTAATTAAATTAATTGTTTTATTATTTATTGTTGTCAGAGTTTAAGTAATTAATGAGGTTAACTGTTTGCCTTCGGCCGAGATTCTCACGCCACTGCTCCAATCGCTCGAAGGATAACTTTGATTGTCAGCATCGTAGATGACAGCTGTCCAAGGTTTGTCAGCATCAAACTTCTATGGGGAGAATGTTATCTGTAATGTCGATGAACGAAGTTGGTAGATATAGAACTTCCGTTTTAAGTACAAACTAGAATATTATCTTGGTTAGAGAATTCTCCAAGAAAATGACCATGGTCTTCGTAGTTGATACGATTGACATCTGTCGAACACCCACGTCCAATGTAGAGGTGTCCGTGGCTCAATGAGATGTGGTGAATACTTTGGTTCAGCAGATTACTTGCGGCACGCCCTGATGAATAAAAGTCACGTTCCATGAAGATATTTTGTTTTCTTGTCAGGTTCGGATCGATGTACCAACTCATCTCTCACCATTAGGGCTGTGAAGTAGTTAATCTTAGAAACCAGAAAGGGTTACGCGCATGTCCTTTATCACGTGATAGAGGTTGAAGCGTTTGATATAATAAGGTCCAGTTTGTCACGATAAACGACGTTATAAACGCTGTTCTTAAACACCTGTTCACCAACACTGGCAACTTTACCTACCATCATCGCGTGACATCATTTGAGGTCAGAGTGGTTCTGAACGAATCTCTGCTTCTTCAAACCCGGTACCAATGAAACCTTCCTGACGGTCGATATATAATTTCTCATTAGCATCAACCACCTTAGCAGTAACAATCGTGTCGAAACTTTATCTCTGTACGTACGTGGATGGTCGCTTCCGTACTTTCTAGTGGAACCATTCTGATTGTGACACGAACCATCTTAAGATCCTTGTCAATCTTAGAATTTCGCCTTAATCTTCTGAATCAATTCTTCAGCTTATCTTATTGAATTTCAAATGCGGCATCTTGATTTCCAGACATGCCACCTCACGGATAAACGTCTTCATAGGGTTCAAGCTGAGTTCACTTAAACTTCAATCATCAATATTCAGCTGTCTGGAACGCTTTTATAGGATGGTCCTCGATGAAGATGTTCAAGAGTTAGAACAACTGCCCTCTAATCATGCTTATTAATCCAACTCGTTCTCCAATAAAGCCTTCATAGGTTTGGTAGAATTGCAAACATCTGATATAGTCAAATCCCGTTTGTTGTCTGGATGACACAGCAGTTCGGAATGTTTATCTCGCAATCAGTGAAAGCGTGAGGGCATCAGTCTTGTCGCTTGACGTCTCCTAGGTATGAGTTTAATTTCACTCACAGTCATGTCCCCACCTATAATCTTCAACTACCTTTCTATCGCCTTGGTAATAGACTTGAGCGTGTTGGCAGTCTAAAAGTAAACCTCACGGATGACGAGGGTTTTATTATCGAGCTTTTCACTGCACTGTACCTTCAATACACCACCACGCTGACCATTATACTTCGATACATCAATGCTACCACCTGTTGAAGTCTGGATAGAGGTTAAACCTCACCACGCAGGTAGATGATAGCTGCATCGTGATATCGTTATGGAGCATCTTGGATGACAAGCCACCGCAATCCTCAGCACCTGCGCTAAAAGCAGTGGGAATCAGAAGCGTAATAGGCCTTTGTTTCGTCGTACAAAAGTTATTCTGTTATTTCTGATTGAAGACAGTCTCAAATTAGACAGACGTGCTCTCAAATGCAGCTGCACGGTCACCAGAGGATATTTCCAATGAGAGTATCTTTCTGTCTCAAACTGCACCAAGGGATCAGATAGAGGCATCACCATGTGGGTGAATTGTATCATGACCAACGATGTTTGTTACTTATTGTACGTCCATCATCCATTCTGCTAGAATGAGAATGTTGTAACAGGCTTCAAGCCGTCTCGATATGAGTTATGGCACCCAAGATTACGTATTGGCGTAATTAAGAACCAGTTTTGTACATGAGATGATACGTGAGTACTATCATGGTTTATAATCAGAATGAATCCGTCCTGAGTCTCTTCCTAGTAGCCCGGTCCATCCAAGCTCATCAATATAGTTCTTTTTTATCACTAAAGAAGTGAGCTTCATGACTGCAAAACAGCAAATAGTTATTCATGTTGATTTGTTTCTGTTTGCAGTAACACTCACGTCATAGCCCTTTTTCAATCCAAATGGGTTGTTATCATCTGAATAGATAACCTCTCAATGATTGAGTTACTTCCGCACCACGTGGTGTTAGCATGCATGGTGCGGAGGTTAACCCATTTGTTTTGAGTATCAATATGTGTTAAAATGTAAGAAAAGTCTATGATTGTTAGTATACATCATCTTGTGGCATTGTTTACTGAGATGGCATAACGTCAGTCAAATTAAAAGATCATGAATAATCGATTTAGGATAAAGTCGTGGTAAACCCATCCTTATTCGCAAAAAGTAACTTTGCAAAAAAGGGTAAATAGATTATTATGGCAAAGAGGATGTTTTCAAGAAGATTGTAAGCCACTGTAAAGAGTATAGTGTCTTCCCGCAGATATTTATGATTTTGTTGTTTAGTGACTACGGTAATGTTGTTGATTGAAGAACATTATCGCAGGTATTGGTGGCAGTCAATGCTGCATAGCAATATTGTTGGTATCGATGCCTCTATCTTTATGCACCCGACAGTATGGAAAGGAGGTCACGTTGATGCTTAACGACCCATTGATTGATAATCGCGATTCAGTAGCGTTATCGTGCTGATAACCTTATCGAAGATCAATGAAATATGAGTAGAGAATAAAGTAGCTATTGCCAAGAAGTCTGTGAGGCTTGATGAAGCTAAGTCCGTGAGAAACCCACGGAAACAAGGAAGTGACGACCTTCATGCACGTTATACCTGAGCGGGACCAGACTGTTGACAGGACGGCCTCGAGGGTTGTAGATCCAATCAGTGGTCAACGAACTGGACAGGATGCCGTCAATTAAACTTATGTTCTTATGGAGGTGGGTGCATTTGCTTGTTAATAAGATTTATCTGCGTCCAGAGACAGGCAGGGTACTGCAAACTTCAACGTACAGAAGACTGGTCGCAGAAATTGCCATCTGCATCTGCCAGATTGGTAAGGCCTTCCAACGAGATTGTTGCCTGTCAGTTTGTTCTCCGTATGGTGTGAGTTCGAACAGATGGAGATGTCTGCCAGCCTGGAACCGAGATGAAGTGGTTTGAGTACTGGAAGCAACGTTCATGGCACGAGGGTCTGGTATGGGATGAGAACTATCGCTCCATGACCACGAGAAGTTGGCTCACTATGCTAATGCTGCAACTGATATCGAGTTCCACATACCTGGTTTCAAGAGGTTGAGGTATCTACACTCGTACTGACTTTGACCTTCAGCACCAGTACTTTGATCCAGAGCGCAAGAGAACTATACCCATGCGGTCGGAACATCTATTGCTTGACTGTGTTCCCTGTTATGTGTCACAGCTATACAGAGGAGGTTTTGTCGTCGTGGTCTCTGGGATGTCAAATTGAGCAGTTCTTCCTATAATAAGATGGTCTACCAGAGAAGGCACAGGAGATTGTAATAGTCTGAAATTCCATCAATACCCTTGAGGCTAAGGATCTCATCGGTAAGCGTTACCGTCGTCAGGATGCTATTGGTACCTTTCTGTGTGACGTAGATGGCGATACTTGAGTTGGGCATCGTTACATTGCGTTATCGTGACTCCATGGGCAGGAGCGTGCCAGTTGAGAACGACTGGTGATTTGAAGATCGCGTATCTATCCTGTTGAAGATGATATTAACTAATTAAAAAGGATAGCAGAGTTGGCTTTTAGAATTCAATAGAGTATCTGTTCTCTGTTTCTAATAATCCCACCCGCTATCCTTTTCTGACTAAACAAAGACAAAGATGCTTATTGTCGTTTATAGGTGCCTCTGTTTGGTGAATGATGCTTTCAGCAGGTCTCTTTACCGCTTGTACAGAGAATGATAATGGTAGAGGAGTTGCTAATTTTGGTGTCAGAATTTGACTGCTTGGAATAAGTTTATACTGAAAACACAGCAGAAAAAGAGCGGCGATACTTCCTGAAGATAATACTTAATTATACTTTCCAAACAGAAACAGACCGTTCTGTGACTCTTTAGTCCAGAGGATTATATTATTGCACAAGAGCAGGCTGAACCAAATAAACAAGTCCGTTGTATTCTGATTCCTGTGTCTATGCACTATATGGGTCGACTGATTCCATCTACGACTTTACGTCAGGCTTATCTTTGATAAGCGTCAAGCGATTTTTAATGCTGCAACATCTCGTCCGAATCATAGTTACATAGGTCTTGTTATGATTCTTAGGGGAACGATGTAGATGGTTTTACAACTGCTTTGATGTCAATGCATCGTGGTGATCATTGACTGTGTACATTCCCATCAGTTGAGTTGGGAAGCAGAGTGCTCTGGGTGCGGTGCCAGCTTACTCATCGCTTATCTTTGACTTGTGATTGGTTGACTTTCTGTAATGGTGTTGAAGGATCTATAATTTTAAGGTGTGTTGTCATAGCTTTCGAAAGGTCTGATGACCTTTAGTCTTATAGGTAAAAGTTCCTGTGTTCGACTCAATTATATAGTGACAGGGAGCAACCCTATTACTTGGTCTTAGTTTAAAGAGGTTTTTACCTCTTAGTCCTCATTAATTTTAGGTAGAAATTATAGGTTTATCGCCGTATATCCTTTGGTGCCTGTTACTGAAAGTCTTGTAAAGGTGAGATGATGAGCAGGAGTGAGAAGTTTAATCATTATCCAACCTGTATCCCATCTATTTTAGCGCAGGTAACAACGGTTCTGATGTTTTATATTGATGGAATGGTGGGTTTGTTGGGAGCTGGAACCGTCAGCAGCTATCGGACTTGTTGAGCCAGCAACATGGCTCTTTTTTTTTAGTGAGTGCGGTACAATGGGTTTTTCTGTTCGTTGCTCACTTTATTGGGTAAACGACTGTGTTATGGTTATGTTTCATGTGTTGCCTTGACTATGTTTTGTTTTTGTTACTATCACTTTCTTATTGGTTCCGCCTTCCGCATGGTTATATCAGCATGATGCAACTCTTTTTACTTCTTTATCTTCCCCTCACAATTCTTTCCACCTTATCGAGTATATGTCAGCAGCTATGTTGAAGGTATCAGGTGATATGCGTCGTCCGAGTTTCATGGCGATATTAATGTGTGTTGGATGTGATTTTCAATTACTTTTATTTTCCCACGCACAGTTTCTCTTTAGGAGTAGAGATGACGATGCCAGGTTTGGGCGAAGGAGTGGCTGGTTCTCGGCTTCATCCGTTTGTGCACCTCCGCTGGCTTATTATGCAATTTTTCGCAGTCCTATTTTTAGCTTGGAGGCAGGATCGAACGTTTTGTTTATGTCGGGAAAATGTTATATGGAACGCAATGAAGATAGTGCACTGATGTACAATATCTTTTGATGAATGGTGCACAACTTGTTTGACAATGATTGTAGCCCTTGTAATATCGCTATTGTTGTTCATCTGGTTTGCTATTACGCAGAGTCTCATGCGCCAGGCATGGTATTAGTGAGGCTGCCACCACATTGGTGGGCAGAGTGTTTGGGGCAGATAGGCATGATCTTCATCGTAGTTTTATGGATGGAGTGTTGTTTGGTATGGTTGTTATGGCATTTATGGTGTTATAATGTATATCTTGCTCCCAAATGATAGGTCTTTATCTCCTGTGACTGAAATTCAGGTTTTAGGACTTCTGTTCGTATTGAAGCTTGGCTGAACCATTTTGCAGTAGTGTGTCGCTTATAGTGTATGTATAGAGCATGATACGCTGAAGCCATCCTTAATAAATTTAGGTAGTATGTGTTTATCCGTTTAACGTTAGCTTACGCAATTGGCATCACAATACGGTCTTCAAGTGTGTGGTTTGTAATGGCAGTTGAACTCACCCGTGGAATGATGTTTATCTTCATCTTTAGGTCGTCTTGAAAGTTATTATTAAGGAGTGAAGGTTTTGGAGATGGAGCTTTTTATGTAAATTTGTTTTGCTGTAAAGACAAAGGATAGCAATTTCCTTCTTATATAAATCATTTTTATTATGACTGTAATTTCTTTTGAATATAAATATTATGGTTTGTTATTTCTGATTAAATAATGACACCATGAAATTATGATTTCATGCTGAATCGTATAGAAAATGATGTAGAGAGTATGTCGTTAGTCTATATATATAAGGTGGAAATAGTACTTCATAAATTTCCATAGTAAAAATGGTTTAATTCTTCTATTCTTTAAGGGGTGTATTTAGTAATGTAAAATGCAATTTTACCTTTGGGATGTTTATTCATAGTTAAAAGTGTGTTTAAAACCACTTTTTGCCTAAAAATTAGATTTTTTTCTATGAATGTAGTTCTATTCAAAGTGCTACCTTGCACACCGAAAATGA
>BNJV01001572.1_pt1 | contig 44629 bp, 69 predicted proteins | sample 8540591 | NCBI WGS metagenome assembly BNJV01 (sample SAMD00202457, study PRJDB9452) | human saliva metagenome | host: Homo sapiens
CTCAAGCACGAAAAAGCTGAAAAGGGAGATGCGCAAGGAAGGCGCATCGCAACGGTCGGAGTCGAACGGTCGACTCGGACCTGGGAAAAACTAGCAAGACCGCCAGCCCGCTGCCGATCAGACAGCACGACTGGCGGTGCTTGCGCAGAAACTCACAGCTCGCGGGCTGTTCAGAACTCGACCTTCGCGAGGGAGCCGCGGGTGATCTGCACACCCGACGCGGCGACGCCGAGCGGCAGGACGCGCCACCCGGAACGCGCGGCGTCGCGGCGGATATCCGCGCCCACGGGCTCGAGCGACATGACGGTGGGGCCGGCGCCCGAGACGACGGCCGCGTATCCCGCGCCGCGCAGCCAATCGACCAACGCGAGGGAGGGCTCCATGGCGCCGCGCCGCTGCTCCTGGTGGAGGCGGTCGCGGGTGGCCTCCATCAGCAGCGCGTGCAGGTCCGCTCCCCGCTGGCCTGGGCCTGCCCCGACAGGAGGGCGGCGAGCGCGGCGGCGCGGGCGACGTTAAAGCGCGCGTCCACGTGCGCAATGGTCTCCGGCAGGGCGGCGCGGGCCGTGGCCGTGCTCAGCTCGAAGTCCGGGATGAAGACGACCGGTTCGATGCCTGCGGGCGGACTCAACCGCAGCGTGCCAACCTCGCTGGTCTCCTCGTTCATCCAGGAGACCGTCGCGCCGCCGAAGACGGCGGGCGCGACGTTGTCGGGTGGCCCTCCATCTGCGAGCCGATCGTGAGAATCTCCTGGCGTCCGAGCACGTCGGCGTCGCCGATGAGCGCGCGGGCCAGCGTCACGCCCGCGACGATCGCGCTCTGCAGAGGAACCCAGGCCTCGCGAGTGAGGGATGCGAGTTCGTGCAGCGCATGCGCACCCCACCTGGGGCGCGCCCGCGCGGTCCAGCGCCAGGCGCAAGGCGCGCACGACGAGGTTGTCCTCGCCCTGCTCGACGCTGCCGGCGCCCTCGCCTTCGACAACGACGGAGGTCGGGCCCGTCGTGGCGTGAACGGAGACCTCGTCCCACAGGGTCGAGGGCCAGTCCCATGCAGTCGAAGCCGGGGCCGAGGTTCGCGCTCGTCGCAGGAACCTTGACGGCAACGAAATCGTCATGAACGCGCACGTCACTCACCTTCAACGCGGATCGTGGAGGTCACCTCGCGCACCGCGTCGGAGACGGCGAGCGCGCGTGCAACGGCACGCAGGTCCGCCTCGCGAGCCCGGTGGCTGGTCACGACGATGACGCAGGCGCCGGGCACCTCGTCGTTGCGCTGGTGCACGGACTGAATCGACACTCCGTGGCGGGCGAAGATGCCGGCGACGTCGGACAGGGACGCCCAAGCGATCTTTCCACCTGGAGGCGGATCTGGTAGCGCGTGTGGGTCGAGCCGGGATCGAGGATCGGCAGGTGCGCGTAGACGGATTCGCGCGGCGCGTGCCCGCCGAAAGCACGGTGGTGCGCGGCAGCCACGAGGTCGGACAGGACGGCCGAGGCCGTGGGGGCGCCGCCCGCTCCCTGCCCGTAGAACATGAGGCGCCCGGCGTTCTCACCCTCGACGAGGATGGCGTTGAAGGCGCCGTCGACGGACGCCAACGGGTGGTCCGAGGGCACCTGGGCGGGGTGGACGCGCATCGCGACGCCCTCGTGGCCGTCTTCGCCGATGCGTCGCTCGGCGATGGCCAGGGAGCTTGATGGTGTGGCCCACGCGAGCGGCCTCTTCCATGTCCTCCTTGGTGATGGTGGAGATGCCTTCGACCGCGACGTCGTCGATGCCCACGCGGGTGTGGAAGGCGAGCGAGGCCAGGATGGAGCACTTGGCGGCGGCGTCCAGGCCTTCGACGTCGGCCGTCGGATCGGCCTCGGCAAAACCCAGGTCCTGCGCCTGCTTGAGGGCGTCCTCGTAGCTCAGTCCCTTGGAGCTCATCGCGTCCAGGATGAAGTTCGTCGTGCCGTTGACGATGCCCATCACCGTCGTCACGCGGTCACCAGCGAGGGACTCGCGCAGGCCGTACACGACGGGCACGGCGCCGGCGACGGCGGCCTCGTAGTAGAGGTCGGCGTCGTTGGAGGCGGCCGCCTCGTACAGCTCCGGGCCGTGGGCGGCGAGCAGGGCCTTGTTGCCGGTCACGACCGAGATGCCCTGGGTGAGGGCACGCAAGACGAACGTGCGCGCCGGCTCGATGCCGCCGATCAACTCGACGACGAGGTCCATCCCGTCAATGGCCTCGGCCGGGTCGGTGGTCAGCAGCTCACGGTCGATCGGCGAGTCGCGCGGAGCATCCACATTGCGGACAAGGACTCGGCGGACCTCCATCTCGGCACCGGAGCGGGCGGCGAAGTCCTCGCGGCTCGACTGCAGGATGCGAATGACCTGGCTACCAACGGTTCCAGCTCCAAGAACGCCAACTCCGAGGACCGGACGGGGTGCAGACATAGGACTAGTTCTCCTTTGTGGGACGGGCACTGATACCAGTGTAGGTGGTCAAAGGCCCCCCTTCCCTAACGGGGACCTTCGTCCTATAATTGAGGCGCGAGAGACTATCGACCCACACCCCTGAGACACAGAACATAGATCGATGGGCGAAACAGGTTGTCTGGTCCGCATCGACCGTAGGACAATAGACCCAAGCGCCGGAATCCGGCGCACTGACGGAGCGATGCTCCCAACGACCGTCCCCACAGGGAAACGGAAAATCCGAGAAGAGGAAGAATGACGACAGCAGACCAGAAAGCCTGGGAAGGTTTTGTCAAGGGTAACTGGTGCGATGAGATCGACGTCCGCGACTTCATCCAGCTGAACTACACCCCGTATGAGGGCGACGCCTCGTTCCTGGCTGGCCCCACTGAAAAGACCATGCGGGTCTGGAACACCCTCGAGGAAAAGTACCTCTCCGAAGAGCGCAAGGTGCGCATCCTCGACGTTGACACCGACACCCCGGCCGACATCGACGCCTTCAAGCCCGGTTACATCTGCGAGGACGACAACGTGATCGTCGGCCTCCAGACCGACGCTCCGCTCAAGCGCGCAATGATGCCCAACGGCGGCTGGCGCATGGTCGAGACCGCCATCCACGAGGCCGGCAAGGAATACAACCCCGAGGTGAAGAAGATCTTCACCCAGTACCGCAAGACCCACAACGACGCGGTCTTCGACATCTACACCCCGCGTATTCGCGCCGCCCGCTCCTCCCACATCATCACCGGCCTGCCGGATGCCTACGGCCGTGGCCGCATCATCGGTGACTACCGCCGCGTGGCCCTCTACGGTGTTGATCACCTCATCGCCGAGAAGCAGAAGGACAAGGATCGCTACGCCGACCAGCCCTTCTCCGAGCATTGGGACGCGCTACCGCGAGAGCACTCCGAGCAGATCAAGGCCCTGAAGAAGCTGAAGAACCTGGCCGCCTCCTACGGCTACGACATCTCCGGCCCGGCCACCAACGCGCACGAGGCCGTGCAGTGGACCTACTCGGCTACCTGGCCTCCGTGAAGTCTCAGGACGGCGCCGCCATGTCGATCGGCCGTCTCCGGCTTCTTCGACTGCTACTCGAGCGTGACCTGAAGAACGGCACGCTGGACGAGTCCGGCGCACAGGAGATCATCGACGCCCTCGTCATCAAGCTGCGCATCACCCGCTTCCTGCGCACCATCGCCTACGACCAGATCTTTCTCGGGCGACCCCTACTGGGCCACCTGGTCCGACGCCGGCTTCGGCGACGACGGCCGCACGCTGGTCACCAAGACCTCGTTCCGTCTGCTCCAGACCCTGGTGAATCTCGGCCCGGCCCCCGAGCCGAACATCACCATTTTCTGGGACGAGAATCTGCCCCGCGGCTACAAGGAGTTCTGCGCCCGCATCTCGATCGAGACCTCGTCGATCCAGTACGAGTCCGATCCGCAGATCCGCGCCCACTGGGGCGACGACGCCGCCATCGCGTGCTGCGTGTCCCCCATGCGCGTCGGCAAGCAGATGCAGTTCTTCGGCGCCCGCGTCAACGCCGCCAAGGCCCCTGCTCTACGCCATCAACGGTGGCCGCGACGAGATGAGCGGCAAGCAGGTCATGGAGGGCTACGAGCCCGTCCAGGGTGACGGCCCCCTCGACTTCGACGACGTGTGGAAGCGCTACGAGGAGATGCTGGACTGGGTCGTCGGCACCTACGTCGAGGCCCTCAACATCATCCACTACTGCCACGACCGCTACGCCTACGAGGCCATCGAGATGGCGCTGCACGACGCCGAGATCGTTCGCACCATGGGCTGCGGCATCGCCGGCCTGTCCATCGTCGCCGACTCGCTGGCCGCCATCAAGTACGCGAAGGTCTACCCGATCCGCGACGAGACCGGCCTGGTCGTCGACTACCGCACCGAGGGCGACTTCCCGACCCTACGGCAACGACGATGACCGCGCCGACGACATCGCCGCAACCGTCGTCCACACCGTCATGGACAAGATCCGCGCGATCCCCATGTACCGCGACGCGATCCCGACCCAGTCGGTCCTGACGATCACCTCGAACGTCGTCTACGGTAAGGCCACCGGTTCCTTCCCGTCGGGCCACGAGAAGGGCACCCCCTTCGCCCCCGGCGCGAACCCGGAGAACGGCATCGACACGCACGGCATGGTCGCCTCCATGCTGTCGGTCGGCAAGCTGGACTACAACGACGCGCTCGACGGCATCTCGCTGACGAACACGATCACCCCGCAGGGCCTGGGCCGCTCAAGGAAGAGCAGATCCAGAACCTGGTCGGTATCCTCGACGCCGGCTTCGTCCCCGACGATTCCTGCGCCTACGACGGCACCAAGGGCTACTGATCCACCATCGGCGGGGATCAACTCGCATCCCTTGTTGATCCCCGCCACCCAACCCTGTGGGTGAGGCCGCGACCCGGCCCGCCCAGCCGGCACCGCCGGAGTCTCACAATTAGGGAGAAATGTTATGGCAGCCAAGACCCTACGAAGAGCGTCTCGCTGACATGAAGGCCGCCCGCGAGGAGCGCGGCGACAAGGATGGCCTGTACCACGCGAACATCAACGTTCTCGAGGAGTCCACGCTGAAGGACGCCATGGAGCACCCCGAGAAGTACCCGAACCTGACCGTTCGCGTTTCCGGCTACGCCGTGAACTTCGTCAGCTCACCCGTGAGCAGCAGCTGGACGTCCTGTCCCGCACCTTCCACCACTCGGCCTGATCGGTCGACGGTAGTGGGGCGTTGGGCGCACGCCCGGCGCCCCACTACTATGCCCGCCGGTTACGCCCGCAATCGCTGACGCCCCCGGCCTCGTTCGCGCCATCGCCGCGCCCGTACCACCTCGAAGAAGGAATCATGACGCAGCCCCTCGCCATTCCCACGTTCCGCGAGCAGGACTTCCAGGCTCCCCAGTCCCGTACCGTCGGTGCGGGCGTCGAGGGCCTTGAGGAGATCACGGACCTGGAGCGTTCCGAACGCTTGCGACGCATGCGAGAGGGCACGCTCGGTTCCATTCACTCTTGGGAGCTCGTCACCGCCGTTGACGGCCCCGGTACGCGCATGACTGTGTTCCTCAACGGTTGCCCGCTGCGCTGCCTGTACTGCCACAACCCCGATACGTTCCTCATGAAGGACGGAGCTCCCGTGTCCGACACGGAGCTGCTCTCCCGTATCGCCCGTTACCGCCGCATTTTCCGCACCACGAAGGGCGGCATCACACTGTCCGGCGGCGAGGTTCTCATGCAGCCCCACTTCGCTAAGCGCATCCTGCTGGGCGCCAGGAGATGGGCGTGCACACGTGCATCGATACCTCCGGCTACCTGGGCGCAAACTGCGACGACGAGATGCTTGACGCGATCGATCTGGTGCTCCTGGACGTCAAGAGCGGCGACGAGGAGACCTACAAGAAGGCGACCGGCCGCGAGCTGGCTCCCACTATCGCGTTCGGCGACCGCATCGCTGCTCGGGGCGGGACGACGCGCATCTGGATTCGTTTCGTCCTGGTCCCGGGGCTCACGGACGACCCCGAGAACATCCGCAAGGTCGGCGAGATCGTCACCCGCTGGAAGGACGTCATCGACCGCATCGAGGTCCTCCCTTCCACCAGCTGGGTAGGGACAAGTGGCATTCCCTCGGCCTGGGTACCAGCTCGAGGATGCGAAGGCTCCCACGCCTGAGGCCACGGAGGACGTGCGCGAGTACTTCCGCTCGCTGGGCTTCGAGGTCCACTGAGTCACGCCGCGCGTGACGGACCCCGGCAGGGGGCGGCAGGCCCGCTCCCCGGGGTCCACGTGTATCCAGGGGCGTCCCCATCCCTTGGAGCCTGCGAGCTGTGCGGCCATCTGCCCGTAGGGTTCCTCCAGGCGATCGACGTAGAGGGTTCCGCGGAGGTGGTCGTATTCGTGCTGGAAGATGCGTGCGAGCCAGCCGCGCGCGCCACTTTGATGGGTGTGCCCGACACGTCGTAGCCGCGCAGGATGGCGCCGAGCGCGCGGCGCAGCGGATAGGTCACGCCAGGTACCGACAGGCAGCCCTCGGCCTCGTCGGCGATGTCGAGCCTCGTCGGGGAGGATCGCTCCGCGCCGGCCTCGTCCCAGACGAGGTCGAGCGTGGGTTGACGACGACGCCGCTCATCGCGTCGTTGAAGCCGAGGGTGGGGGCGCGGTCCAGGGCGAGGGCGTCACGGTAGCGCCTGTCGAAGGGCCCGCCTCCCCGGTACGACCAGACGAAGAGCTGGAGCCCGACGCCGACCTGCGGGGCGGCCAGCCCACGCCGGGGGCCGCGTGCATGGTGTCGGTCATGTCGGCGACGAGGTCGGTCAGGGAGGAGTCGAAGCGCTCGACGGGGTCGGCGACCCTGTGCAGGACCGGCTCGCCCGTGAGTGTAGATCGGCAGGATGCTCATGGGCGTCTCCCCGTGGTTCGCTCATCGACGACGCCGGCGCCTGCGGCCTGGAGCGCGCGCGGGGCGGTCGGGTCGAGTTCCTTGATGACGCGGGCGGGGTTGCCCACGGCGATGGAGTTAGCGGGCACGGAGCGGGTGACGACGGCCCCGGCTCCGATGATCGAGTTTTCGCCGATGGTGACGCCCGGGCAGACGACGACGGAGCCTCCCAGCCACACATTGTCTTCGAGGGTGATCGGGGCGGCGGACTCCCACTTGGCGCGACGAGGCCCGGGTTCGGTCGGGTGGATCGCCGTGTAGAGCGAGCAGTTGGGGCCGATGAGGACGTCGGTACCGATGACGACCGGGGCAACGTCGAGAACAGTCAGGCCGTAGTTGATCCAGGATCCCTCACCGATGGTGATGTTGTGCCCGTAGTCGACGCGCAGGGGCGGGCGAATATCGACGCCCTCCCCCACCTCGCCGAGGAACCCTGGGCGAGCAGGTAGCGGGCGATGTCCGGGTCGGTGGGGTGCGCCTGTTCGTAGAGGCTCAGGAGGCGTACCGCGCGCTTCGTGAGCGCAGAAAGCTCGTCGTCGGCGACGTAGTAGTCGCCGTCGCGCATGCGCTGCACGGGCGTGCGCGCGTCGTCGCGGAATCGGGGGTCGTCGAAGTTCGTTCCCGGTGCGATGGTCATGCGACCAGGGTAGTGGACGCCTTCTCGAGTCGGGGGACGCGGCGCGCGTCGAGGTGGCCGAGCAGGCAACGCAGCTGGGCGATGTCGTCGGCGGGGTCTTCAGGGGTGCCACTGGACGCCGATGATCGGGGCATCGGGAGATTCGATGGCCTCGACGGTTTCCGTCGGGGGCGTAGGCGCTCACGCGCAAGGTGTCGCCGAGGCGGGCGACGCGCTGGTGGTGGGCCGACGAGATGGTCAGTTGGGAATCGACGAGGGACGGGGGCCAGGGCTCGCTCGAGGTGGCTGTCGGCGTCGACGCGCACGCTGTGGCGCACGAAGCGGTGATCGGAGAGGATCGTGGGGTTGGAGTGGGTGCCGTCGGCGATGTCCTGTTCGAGGGTGCCGCCAAGCGCGGTGTTGATGATCTGCATACCGCGGCAAATGCCCAGCAGCGGGGTGCCGGTTCGGGCAGCGTAATCGACGAGGGCGAGCTGTCCGAGGTCGGCGCGAGTACCAGTGGCGCCCCTCGCGGTTGTAGCCCTGGGAGGCGCCGTAGTGGGCAGGGTGGACGTCTTCGCCGCCCGTGATGATGATCGCGTCGGCGGCGCTGGCGCGCAGCGTGGCGCCCTCGGCTCCGTCTTCCTGCGCGTATTCGCGGATGACGTTCCAGGTGGGCAGCGCGGCCTCAAGCAGACGATCCCACAGGCGCATGCAGATGTTGTTGTATGCCTCGTCCCCGGCCGTGCCGGTAGGACGTTGGAAATCAACAACGTCGGCTTCGTGTGGTTCGTCATGGCTCCTATCATGGCAGGCCTTGGCTTCGGGCGCGCTCCGCGTTCACGGGGTGGCCAATTGTGACGGAACGGTCCACTGGGTGGCACGTGTCCTTCGGGTGCTTCCCTCGACGAACGAGGCCGAGGTGGGGTCGCTCGCCCGCCCCGGCCTCGCTCGCTCAGGGAAGGTCAGTTCTGTGCGACGAAGCTGTCGATGCGCGCGTGCATCGCCTTCTTCTGTTCGTCCGGGATCCAGGCAATGTCGATGGAGTTGCGGGCGATGCGCTCCAGATCCGCGCAACCGAGGTCGAAACGCTCGGCAAGCGCCAGGTAGTTGTCCCCGATGTAGCCTCCAAAGTAGGCGGGGTCGTCGGAGTTGATGCTGACCTTCACGCCGGCGGCGGTCAGTTCGACGATCTCCTTGCCCTTCATCCTCCGTGACGAAGGAGTTGGACAGGGGGCAGGAGGTCAGGCCGATACCGTGGTCTCGCGCGTAGGCGACCAGGGAAGGGTCCTCCACGATATTCGTGCCGTGGTCCAGGCGCTGCGCGCCCAGCTCGGTGAGCGCCGCACGGATGTTGTCGATGGAGCCGACCTGGTCGATGTCGCAGTGCATCGTCACGTGCAGGCCGGCCTCGCGTGCCAGCTCGAAGACCCAGGCGAACTTGGTGGGCGGGTTGTCTCGCTCGTCGGAGTCCAACCCCACGCCGATAAACATGTGCTTGTAGGGCAGGGGCCGCCTGGAGGGTCTCGAGGGCGGACTGCGCGCTCATGTCACGCAGGAAACAGAGGATGAGGTCCGCGGACAGGCCACTCTCGCGCGCTTCGACGACGGCGCGGTGGTAGCCGCGGATGACGGTGTCGATCTCGATGCCGCGGCTGGTGTGGGCTTGGGGGTCGAAGAAGCATTCGGCGCGCACGACGCCGTTGGCGCGCGCACGCTGGAGTAGGCGGCCGCCAGCGCATGAAGTCATCCTCGTCCCGCAGGACGTCCATCGCCAGGTAATACACGGCCAGGAAGGAGGTCAGGTCGTTGAAACGGTAGGTAGCCTCGAACTTTTCGACGGTGCTCTGGCCGATATCCACGCCGTTCTTGCGTGCCAGGGCCAGCTTCAGGTCGGGCTCGAGGGTGCCCTCCAGGTGCAGGTGCAGCTCGGCTTTGGGCAGGCCAAACGCGAAGTCGCGGGTGACGTCGGTGCTCATGGATCCTCCAGACGGATGTGGGGTGGGTGTCGCAGAACTATTGTCCCACGTCACCCACCCCACACGGAGCGTTTCACGCGTCAGCGCCTGAACGCGACCCGCTCAGGCCAGGGCGCCCATCGGATCCCAGGCCGGCAGGTGCGTCGGCTCCTCGGCGATGACGGCGCGCAGCTCGTCAGGCAGGTCGTCCACGTGGACGGCGACCTCGAAGACGTTGGCGTCGAACCAGGCGGCGTCCATCGTGAAGAATCCCTTCTCGCCGGGCTCTTCGCCCCACGAGTTCTCCACGCGGAAGCGGCGGGCGTTGCCCTCCTCGTCGATGTCGACGCCGGTGAAGAGCATCGCGTGGTTCATCGCGGACTCGCCGGTGTTCACGCGCTGCTCCTTCGAGGTGGAGAAGTCCACGCCGAAGAGGTTGTCGTAGTCGTAGAGGCCGTCGACGAACAGGCCGGAGGCGCGGTCGGACTGTTTGCCGCAGTCGGCGCCGAACCAGACGGCGCGGCCCGAAGCCAGGACGGAGGCAGTGATGGAGCGGATCTGCTCGACGGGGGCGTTGACGTAGAGGATCGGGCGTCCGCCCACGACGTTGCCCATATGGTCGACCGTGAGGGTGTGCCCTTGGGGTGCTCGGCGCGCGGGTCGTCGACGAGGCACACGTACTGGGTCAGGTCCACGTCCACGTAGCGCTGGTAGAACTCGCGCGGGGTGAGCACGCCGTCGCGGTGGAACTCGCCCGCGTCGTCGCGCCATTCCCACTCAAACGAGGCCGGGGGTTCGCCCAGGCAGATGACGAGGATACGCCACACGTCGGCCAGGGGCCGCCTCCTTGACCTCGTTGATCTCGTCCTCGGACGCTCCGGCGGCACGAGCGCGCGCAGCTCCAGGGCGGTGCGGCGCAGGACGACCTTGAGGCGCCCGTTCATCGGGGCGGTGTGGCTGGAGGACTCGGTTTCGGGCATCGCGGTCTTGGGGACGAGGCCGTGCTTGAGGTAGAGGGACACGGCCATGTCCCACTGGCCGCCGTCGGAGAGCACGTCGCCGAGCAGGGAACTGCAGGAGGCGACCGTCGAGGTCCTCCGTCGAGGCGGTGGCGATGACGTCGGTGAGGAAGAAGTTGGCGCGCTCGAACTTGTCCCAGAAGAGGACGTAGTTCTGCGAGAACTCGAAGTCCTTGACGCCCAGGTGCGTGCGGGTCGTGGAGCGCAGGAGGTTGAGGGAGGAAGAGCCAGCAGCGTCCAGATTTCTTCTGGGAGGTGACCTTCCAGTCGTCCACCTTGTGGGGAGACGACGGTGGGGGTGGCAACGACCTTGGCGCGGTCGAAGGCGACGGGTTCGACACCGGCGTGGGAGACGGCGTTGCGCGCGACCGTGCGGGCGGTGTCCGTGTAGGCCTGGAGGCGTTCGACCAGCTCGTTCGTGATCTCGTGTGCCATGCGGCTGAGCTTCCTTTCAATCGAGAGTCATTCTCTATAAGAATACGCCCGGCCGCGTGACATGGTGGAACCGGCCCCGATTAGAATGGTGATAATGAGACAACGCAAAGGAGCATCCATGATCACCTACGGCGCGTCGGGGCGCGAAGTGGTTCTGCGCGCCGGCGACTACGAGGCGCGGATCGTCACGGTCGGCGCGGGTCTGGCCGCCCTGACGTATCGGGGCCACGAGGTGATCGTCCCCCACCGCGTGGACGAGTGCCCTCCCGCCTACTTGGGAAAGGTGCTCATGCCCTGGCCGAACCGCGTGGCGGGCGGCGCCTACTCGTGGCAGGGGAACGAGCTATGACCTGCCCGTCGACGAGCCGGCCTTCGGGACGTCCCTGCACGGTTTCGTGGCCTTCCAGGATTGGCAGGGTCGACCGTGCCGACGCGTCCTGCGTGCAGCTCAGCACGCTCATCGCGGCTCGCTATTCCTATCCGTGGACACTTCTCGCGTCCGCGCGTTACACCCTAGACGCGCGGGCGGGCCTCGCCGATGAGCTGTCCGCGACGAACGTCGGACAGAGCACGGCTCCTCTCGGCGTCGGCTTCCACCCGTACCTGGCCGTCGACGGCATCCGCGCGGACTTCCTCGAGCTCGCCAACCCCGCGTCGATCATCTACGAGGCGGACGCGAGCGTCGATCCCGGTCGCCGCCCACGACGTGGCGGACTTCGGCCTGGATTTCCGCTCCCCCGCCCGAATCGGCGAGGCCGGATTAGATCACTGTTTCGCGGGGCTGCCGCCGGGAACCTGGACAGTGACGCTGCGCGACCCCGACTCCGGCGTGGGCGTCTCGCTGTCGTCCGATGCACGCTGGCTGCAGGTCTACTCGGCCGACAACATCGGCCGCGTGGGCGTTGCCGTCGAGCCGATGAGTTGCCCGCCCAACGCCTTCAACTCCGGCACGGACGTCGTCGCGCTGGGCGCGGGACAGACCCACACACTACGCGCATCCATCCGCGCCGCTCAGGGCTAGTATTTCCCAGCGGCAGCGCGGATGAGCGTCAGAGCGACCGCACCGGCCGTCGAGGAGCGCAAAACGTTGGCCCCAAGCCGATCACGCGGGCACCGGCGTCCACGAGCTGCGCCGTCTCCTCGGCGCCGATCCCGCCCTCAGGCCCCCACTAATGAGCGCGATGCGCGCGGAGAGCGTCCCATCGACGCACGAGTCCTGGATCATGGCGAGCGCCGCCCGAGCGAGACCGAGGCCTCCTCGTGACACACGAAGGCGACCCCGGCCTCGTCTGTGAGGGCACGCACCCAGGACGCCAGCTCCCGGCTGTCCTCGACGTCCTCCACAACCGGGACGAAGGCCCGGCGCGACTGCTTTCGCGGCGGCTCGCGCGACGCCCTCCCACTTGAGGCGCCCTTTCTCAGCCTTGGGCCCCTTCCACTGGACGATCGCGCGCTCGGAGGCCCAGGGAATGACCCGGTCGATACCGATCTCGGTGCAGATTTCCACGGCGGCCTCGTCGCGCCCGCCCTTCGCCAACGCCTGGACGAGCACGATCTGCGGGCGCGGCGGCTCCTCCTGGACCACCTCGCGCACGATGAGGGAGAGCGAGGACTTGTCCGCGCCGCTCACCTCGCAGCGCAGACGCAGGCCCGCCCCGTCGACGACATCCACCCATTCCCCGGCGCCGATGCGACGCACGGAGGCCGCGTGGCGTCCCTCCGAGCCGGACAGGGCCGCCCGCTCCCCACCGACAGGGACGAGGGCGCGGGAGTGAGGTCGTCACCGAGAAAAACGGGTAGCGTCATGACCGCTCAGCCCATGAAGGTGTCGCGCAGCTTGTCGAAGAAGGTCGGCTGCTGACGGTGCGGCTCGACGCGGACCTCGCCGCGCGCCTTGGCCAGCTGCTCAAGGAGGCTGCGCGAGGTCTCGTCCAGCTTCTTGGGGATCTCCACATCCACGTGCACGTGCATCGCGCCGCGACCCGAGCGCTGCAGGTGACCCACGCCGAGCCCCTCCAGCACGATGTCGTCGTTGGGCTGCGTGCCCGCGTTGATCGTCACCGTCTTCTTGCCGTCCAGCGTGTCCAGCTCGAACTCGGTGCCCAGCGCGGCGGTCGTCATCGGGATCGTGATCCACGTGTGCAGGTCGTCCCCGCGACGGTCGAAGACCGGGTGCTTCTTCTCGCGGATCAGCAGGTACAGGTCACCGTTCGGGCCGCCGCCCAGGCCGACCTCCGCCTCGCCGCTCACGCGGATCTGCGTGCCCTCGCTGGCGCCTGCCGGAATGTTGATGCTGAGGGTGCGGCGCGTGGGGATGCGTCCCGCGCCGGAGCACTCCGTGCAGGGCTGGGCGATCGTGGAGCCGAACCCCTGACACGTGGGGCAGGGAGCCTGGGTCTGCATGCGTCCGAAGAGCGAATTCTGGATCTGCGTGACGAAACCGGAACCGTGGCAGGTCGTGCACTGCTCGGGGGAGGTGCCCGGCTGGCACATCGCGCCGTGGCAGGTGTCGCACAGAACGTGCGTCTTGAAGGAGACTTCCTTGGCGGCGCCGAATGCTGCGTCCTCGAGGGTGATGTCGACGGTGACCTGCTGGTCCCTTGCCGCGTCGCACGCGCGAGGCCGGGCCCTGCGAGGAGGCGCCGAAGCCCCCGGTGAACATGGCCTCGAAGATGTCGGAGAAGCCCGTGAAGGGGGCACCCCCACCCGCGCCGCCGCCGCGCAGGGCGTCGGGGCCGCCGATGTCGTACATCTGGCGCTTCTCGGGGTCGGAGAGGGTCTCGTAGGCGACCGACAGCTCCTTAAAGGCTTCCTCCGAGTCGGCGCCCGCGTAGTCGGGGTGGAGCTTACGCGCCAGCTTGCGGTACGCCTTCTTGATCTCGTCCTGGCTGGCGTCTCGGGCGACGCCGAGGACCTCGTAGTAGTCTCTCACGCTTGCTGTTCCTTCTCGTGGGGGGCGTTCGTTGGGCTCTGGTGGGCGGTGTGCATGGTCAGTTGTTCGTCTCTCGGGCCAGGTACCGGGACAGGTAGGCGGCGACGGCTCGGACAGAGCTCATGGTGCGCGCGTAGTCCATCCGCATCGGGCCCACGACGCCCAGGTGGGCGGAGCCGCCACTTTCGTCCGCGCCGGCCCGGTAGGTGCCCGTGACGACGGCGGCCTCGGCCAGGGCATCGTGGGGATTTTCCGCGCCGATGCTCACGTGCAGGTCTTCGCCGGGGTCCGCCTCCGAGAAGAGGCGCATGAGGACGACCTGCTCTTCGAGCGCGTCCAGGACGGGGGCGATGTCACGGAAGTCGAGGGCACCGCGCGCCAGGTTGGCGGCTCCGGCGACGACGATCTTTGCCTCTCCCTCGCCGGTGAGGACCTCGGCGAGCGCGGAGCCGACCGCGACGACGGCTGCCAAGAGTTCGGGGCGGCACGAGGCCGTGGCGACGTCCACGCAGGAGCGCGCGGTCTGCGAGGGTGGCCGCGTCGCAGTGGGTGCGCAGATGGTCGCGCACGGCGAGCAGCTGGGCGTCGTCGAGGGCGTATCGAGGGTGAGGGTCCGCTCCCCCACCTCGCCGTCGGTCGTGATGACGACGGTGAGAATACGCCCCGGCGCGATGGCGAGGACCTCAAGGTGTTTGAGGGTGCGCACGCGCGAACCCGGGTACTGCACGAGGGCGACCTGGTGGGTGACCTGCGCGAGGAGACGGACCGAGCGTTCCACGACGTCGTCGATGTCGACGGACTCGGACAGGAACGTCTCCAGGGCCTGGCGTTCCAGGGGCACTCATGGGCTTGAGCTGGGCGAGGCGGTCGACGAAAACGCGGTAGCCGCGGTCGGTCGGGACCCGGCCCGCGGAGGTGTGCGGCTGGTAGATGAGGCCCGCTTCCTCCAGGACCGCCATGTCGTTGCGGATCGTCGCGGAGGAGACGCCCAGCCCGCCGGCGGCGATGGCTTTAGAGCCGACGGGTTCGCGGGTGGCGACGTACTGGGTGACGATGGCCCGCAGGACGTCGAGTCTGCGGCTTTGCGCGCTGTTGCGTGCCATGTCACTCCCTCCGTCCTGGCACTCTCTCTTTCTGAGTGCCAATGCTACCCCCCGCGCGCGAGCGGCGGCGACCCGGACGGGGCACGGAGCGTGCGCTCATTGCGAACCTCACGGCACGCATGCGCGTCACTGCGCCCAGGGCACCGTCACGAAGTCGATGAGCTCCTCGACGCGGCCGAGCAGGGCGGGCTCCAGGTCGCGATAGGTGCGCACGGTGGCCGGATTCGCTTCCACCCCATCGCGATATCGCGCTGGTCGGCGTGCGGCCAGCCGAGCGCCTCCAGGGTGCCATGCTTGATGTCGATACCGCGCGGCACGTCGGGCCGGGCGCGCAGGCCCACGCGCTCGGGCTTGACGGCCTGCCAGATGTCGACGAAGGGGTGCCCGAGCACCAGAACAGCGCCCGGCCAGCGCGCCGAGACGGCCTCGGCGATACGCGATTCTTTCGAACCGGGCACCATGTGGTCGACGAGGCACGCCCGCTCGGGCGGTGTCGGTGGGCCCGAAAATCTCAAGGACATCCTCGAGATTGTCCACACCCCTCGAGCAGCTGGACGGCGATGCCGGCCGCGGCCAGGTCCTCGCCCCACACGTGCTGGACGAGCTCGGCATCGTGGCGCCCCTCCACCCAGATTCGCGAGCGCTTGGCGACCGTGGGGCGCTGGAGGCTGGCGCGAAGGACCCCCGAGTTGGTGATCCGGCGACCCGAAGCGCTCCGCTGCACCCCGGGCGAGACCTGGGCTGGCTTGGGCTTGGGAGGAAGGGCCTCGATGGGGCGCCCGTCGAGCCAGAAGCCGGGGCCGAGGGGAAGGACGGCGCACCCCGCGCCGATCTTCGAGCTCGACCAGTAGACGCCGCCGGACTTCTCGACCCGCGTGACCGCGCCGACCCAGCCCGATCCCACGTCTTCGAGGGACCATGCCGATCTCGACGTGAACGGCCACCGATCGGGGGCGACGCGCTCCCCGGTCCGTCGCGGTGCAGGGTCGTGGGCGAAGATGTTATGCCCGTAGGGGTCTGCTGTTCTCACCCGGCATACTCTAGCGGCGAGGCGCTCACGGCTGGAGAGTGACGCGAATGAACATCGCCACGAGCGCGGCGAGGATCCAGGAGGAGACCGACCCGATCAGGAACTCTTCGGCCTTCTCACGAGGTCCTGGGAGATTTCCGGAAGCGAATGACGCCCTTAGCGGCGACGACGGCCGCGATCGCGACCTGCGCGTCCGCTCCCGCGAGGACGATGATGAGAAGGCGTTCGAGGGGCCGATCCAGCGCCCGCCGCGCAGGGCGGGCCCCTTTATCGTCACCCGGGTTTGTCCTGCGCGGCGATGATCGGCAGGGAGCTCAGGGGTCAGCGGAGCTTCCTCATCGCCCGCCGAGTTCGCCGCGTCCTCTGAGCCCGGATCCGCTGCGCCCGGCTGCGCCGTCTCCGACACCCCCGCGTCCGACTGCGCCGAGCCCTGCTCCTGCGCCTCCTCGTCCCTGGACGCTGGGCATCGCCGGCAGCACGGGCGCGTTAATCCATCCGGGGACAGGCTCCGTCCGCGCGCCCTCGGGCGCACATCAGGATGGCCGTAATCAGGTGATTGACGGGGCCGGTCGCCAGGGAAGAGCACCGTGATGATGAGGTCGATCGAGCGCCCGCTGCGCAGCGACAGATGAGGAAAGCTATCCGCGTTCAGGCTCGCGAGGGGTCAGGGAAGCCGAGCGTCGCGAGCGCCCAGCGCGCGAGCACCGAGCGGGCGGAGCCGTCGGCCAGGTCCCACCCGAACCAGACGATGGCGAGCACCGTCGCGATGGCGATGGCGACCAGGCTCACGCCGAGGACAAACCGCGAGTAGCACGCGACCGCGGTGATCAGCGTCAGAAAGACGATGAGGCGGCGCGACCACCGTCGAGGGTCGGACGTCAGGAGAACGGTGAGCTCCGAGGCAGCGATGCCCAAAGAGTAGGGTTTCATGCACGGGCGGCCTCCGCGATGAGGAGAGACGACTGGATAAGCCCCGCTCCCCGTACCGCGAGCGAAGTCAGAAATGGCCTGCTGTGAGAGCTTTTTCGACGCGGGCGATCTCCACCTGCGTCTTACCCAGCAGCAGCGAGGCGGTAATGCGACGATGGCGGGCCGACAGCTGAGGATCGCGTGGTCGCGCAGGCTCAGCAGGGCATTGACACTGGTCTGACAGCTAGAAGACATGTAGCTTTCGACGGAGGCATGAGCCACGAACCAGGTGCGAATGAAGGGGTTCGACGAGTCTTGGACGTCGTGTGCGCGGTTGATCGCGGAGCGCGCGGCCCACCACGCCGATCCGTCCTGGAGGAGGCGCCCTCCCCGCTCGCGGGCGCGAGGAGCCTGACGGTGCACGCCGGAGGAGAACTCCTCAATGCGCCCGGCGCCGATACCAAAGCGAAGCTGAAGCTGGGGCGGAAGCAGGAGCTGGGCACGCAGGTGAAGAGCAGCGCATCTTCGAGCGTGTACGCAACCGCTGGAACTCGTCGCCCACCGTCGGGTGGGGAGCTTCGAGGGCCAGCCCTCCGCCGCCCTCTCGAGGGCTGCTTCAAAGATTCCCCTGAGCCTCTGCACGATTGGTCAACGTACGAGAGCCCACGATGTCAGCAATGACAGCGTATCGCAGAGTCACAGTTCCACACTTTTCCTTGTATCTGAACCTCAACAAGCGCCTTTGTGGAGAGGGCCCATTGATAGCTCGGCTTCACAGACACCTCTAGGCAAACATACTCAACCAGGATGTCAACATTATCGAGAGGTTGCGAGCTTGTCACATCCCCAACGTGCCCCATCTGACAAATGGTGAGTATTGGTAAACACAGACTAGCTTGTATTTGTGTCAATACAAGTCACTTTTGTTATTTGTCTGAACAATAATGAATACTGACCAAATAGTGTGGATTATGCCTCACGCGGGCCGCGCGCCCTCAGTAGCCCATCAATTCACGCGTCACATAGTCCGCCAGCAAGCGCCCACGCAACGTCAGGCAGACCCGCCCACGCAGCGCGGCGGCTCCATCGATCAGGCCGTCCGCGATGAGGCGAGGACGACGCCCGCCCGCGGGCATGCTCACGCAGCCAGCCCCGGCCTCGTGCCCCGACGCGACGCCCGGCAACCCGTCGAGCTCGATGCCCTCCGACGTGCGCAACCCCAGCACGACACGCTCAAGCTCGCGCTCCTCTCGCCCAGAATCTCCCCGCGGCCGCCGGCGAGACGCCCGCGCGCAGGCGCCCCGCGTAGACACCCGGATTCTTCACGTTCCACCAGCGCATCCGTCCCACGTGCGAGTGCGCGCCCGGCCCAGGCCCCACCAGTCCAGTCACGCCAGTACGCGAGGGTTATGGCGCGACGCGTGCTCAAACGTCGTCGAGGCCCGCCCAGAGGCACGATCCGACGCGCCGCGCGAGCGAATTCGAAATCTCGTACCAGGCGTACCCCGCCTCACCCAGGAGCTCATCGCTCAGCTCGTACTTCGCCGCCTCATCGTCGGGGTCCGGCGTCGGCAGCTCGCCCGAGCAACCTGCGCGCCCATCTTGGTCCCCTCCTCCACGACCAGCGCGTGGGCGCTGATGTGGTCAGGGTCGTAGGACAGGGACCGCGCGACCGAGGTCTCCCAATCCGCAAGGCTCTCCCCAGCGTCCCGTACATGAGGTCAACGGACGTGCTCAGCCCCGCGTCCTCCGCCCACTCAACAACGGAAGGCACCCTGCTCGGGCGCATGAGTGCGATCCAGGGTCGCCAGAGATGGCCGGGACCGCGGACTGCATGCCGAAAGACACGCGCGTAAAACCCGCATCGAGCCAGCGCGCGCAGATCACCTCGCGTGACCGTGTCGAGGGATTCGCCTCAGGGTCACCTGGCGCCGGCCGCGATCCCGATACGCTCGCGCAGCCCCGCCAGTATCTCACTGAGCTCCGCCAGTCCAACATCGTCGGCGTCCCGCCGCCGAAAAACACGGTCTCGGCCGCTCGGTCGGGCAATCCCGCCTCCGCCATCACGCGGGCGGCGAGGCGGGCCTCCGCCAGCACCGACGGCGCGTAGTCACCGACCTGCGCCCCGGCCCAAAGCCCACCGTGTACGTGTTGAAGTCGCAGTAGCCGCAGCGCACGCGACAAAAGGAACGTGCACGTACAGGGGACGAGGGGCGCCCCCGCTCCAGCCTCAACGAGGCCGAGGGTCCAGCGAGCCGCTGTCCGGCCAGCGCATTCCGTCAGGGTTGGGCGGGACTCATGCGTGCCCGTCAGCCGCGCGGGCGGCGTCACGCCGACGATGTCATGGCATGACGCCCGCGTCGATACCGCGCGTCTCGAAGTGGGTGACGACGCGCCCGTCGTGGCGCGGCGCGAAACCGCCACGCTCGGGCTGGGGATCCGACGGATCCGGGCGCTCCCCGCGTGCGGGTTCTCGAAAAGCTCACACGCCTCACGACGTCGGCGCATCTGCCAGGCGTAGTCGTCGAGTCCGTCGCCAGACGCCAGGCGCCCCATCGCGCAGGAGGCGCGCGACCTCGAGCGAACGCGTCCGAGCGAGGCGGCGCTTGCGATGGCGGGCGCCTTGCCACGGATCCGGGAAGAAGGTCCACACCTCGTCGAGGCAGGCCTCCCCAGCATGATCGGCAGCGCCTGGGCGGCGTCCGCCTCGATGACGCGGATGTTATCCACGCCGGCCTCGACGGCCTTGGAGATCAAGCTTCGCGATGCCCGGAACCCACACTCGAGGCCAGGAAGTCGCGCTCGGGGTGCGCCGAGGCCGCCGCGACGATCTGTCTCGCCCGTGCCGACCCGATCTCGAGGGTGACGGGGGCACTGGCGCCGAAAGAGCTCGGCCAGATCCAGCGTGAAATCCTGCGCGACAGTCGCGTAGGCCGACGCCTCGGCGCGGCTCGACCACGTAACGGCTGGCGTGCGCCTCCCACGTGCGAGCCAGATTCGCGGGCAGCTCGCGCGTTCGACGCGTGAAAGACTTCGTGCGGCTCATGAAGACGGTGCCCTCGGGGGCCTCGCCCGGACGAGCCGCGCTGGCCGACAGGAGCGTGATCCTCCACGGCCTCGTTCATCTGATCCACGCTCACTTCTTGCCCGTCGGCACGTCGGAAGTCAGAGCGGCGATGAACGCCTCCTGCGGCACGTCCACGCGGCCGATCGACTTCATGCGCTTCTTGCCTTCCTTCTGCTTCTCCAGCAGCTTGCGCTCACGGCTGATGTCGCCGCCGTAGCACTTGGCCAGCATGTCCTTACGCAGCGCCTCAATCGTCTCGCGGGCGATGACGCGCGCGACCGCGGCCTGGACCGGGATCTCGAACTGCTGGCGAGGAATGAGGCTCCTTCAAGCGCTTGGTCATGCGCTGACCGTGGGCGTGAGCGCCGTCGCGGTGCACGATCGCGCTGAACGCGTCCACGCGGTCGCCGTTGAGCAGAATGTCGACCTTGACGGGTCCGCGCTCTGCTCGCCGCTCTCCTGGTAGTCAGGGAGGCGTAGCCGCGCGTGCGGCTGACGAGCTGATCGAAGAGTCGAAGACGATCTCGGCCAGGGGCAGCTGGTAGGTGCAGCTCGACGCGATCCCTCGCTCAGTAGTCCATGCCCTGCATCGAGCCGCGCCGATCCTGGCACAGCTCGCCATGATCGTGCCCGTGAACTCCGTGGGCGTCAGGGATCGTCGCGTTAACGATCGGCTCACGCACCTCCGCAATCTTTCCTCCGGAACTCGCTGGGGTTGTCGACGCGTACCTCGGTGCCGTCCTCCGTCACGACACGGTGAGACGACGTTCGGGGCAGTCGCGATCAGATCCAGGTTGAACTCGCGCTCCAGTCGCTCGCGGATGATCTCCAGGTGCAGCAGCCCCAGGAAGCCGCAGCGGAACCCGAAGCCCAGTGCCGCCGAGGACTCAGGCTCGAAGGTCAGGGCCGCGTCGTTGAGCTGGAGGCGCTCGAGGGCGTCCTCGCAGATCCGGGAAGTCGAACCGTCCACCGGTAGATGCCGAGAAGACCATCGGGTTGGGGTCGCGGTATCCGGCGAGCGCCTCCGTCGCGCCGCGCACCTGGCTGGTGACAGTGTCACCCACGCGGGACTGACGCACGTCCTTCACCCCCGTGATCAGGTAGCCCACCTCTCCGGCGCCAATCCTCCTCGGGCTTGGGCTCGGGCGAGATGACGCCCAGCTCGAGGAGCTCGTGCGTGGCGCCCGTGGACATCATGCGCACGCGCGACGGGTCGACAGCACGCCGTCGACCACGCGAGCGTAGGTCACCACACCGCGGTAGGTGTCGTAGACGGAGTCGAAGATCGCGGCGCGCGTCGGCGCATCGGGGGCGCCCTCGGGGCGGGACGACCTCGACGATTCGGTCGAGGAGCTCCTCAACACCTCGCCGGTCTGCGAGACCTTCAGGACCTCGTCCTCGTCGCAGCCGATCAGCTGGGCGACCTCGTGCGCATGCTTCTCGGGCTGGGCGCCGGGCAGGTCGATCTTGTTGAGGACGGGATGATCGCCAGGTCGTTCTCGAGGGCCAGGTACAGGTTCGCGAGCGTCTGAGCCTCGATGCCCTGCGCGGCGTCGATCAGGAGGACCACGCCCTCGCAGGCGGCCAGGGAGCGGGACACCTCGTAGGTGAAGTCCACGTGCCCGGGCGTGTCGATCATGTTGAGGGCGTAGGGCACGTCGCCGTGCGCCCACGGCATACGCACCGCCTGGCTCTTGATCGTGATGCCGCGCTCGCTGCTCGATGTCCATGCGATCGAGATACTGGTCGCGCATCTCGCGGGCCTCGGACGACGCCGGTCAGCTGGAGCATACGGTCCGCGAGCGTCGACTTCCCATGATCGATGTGAGCGATGATGCAGAAGTTACGGATCTGCGCCTGCGGGGTGTGGGACGGGCGGATCTGCGCCTGCTGCGCGGGCGTGGGGATGGGCACGTGTACCTCCGTGAAGTCGTTAACTTCTTTATCGTCCCGTTGACGTGCCCTGTTGTGCGACTTATGGGGCGGGAGGTCGCGCACAGGAGCCCAGCCTCACCGCTGGCGGAAATCCTCCCCGGTGATGCCGGCCTCGGCGAGTCTAACGCCACGGCCTCGGTCACGTCGCACTCGTCCCAGTCGTCGGGATGGTCGGCCTGGAGCTTGCGGGCGATCGACATGGCTTTTTCCTCGTCTCCGCGCAGGGTGGCCAGCATCAGTGGGATCGTTCGAATGCGGGCCGTGAACTCGTCGCGGTCCCCGAGGTACCTGCGGCAGTCCTCGGCCCGGGACCGTCCACAGGTCCTCCCCGCCTCCCGGTCCCCGCCCATCCAGGTGTTGCGCGCGATCTCGTTGCGTAGCCGCAACACCCTCAATCGACCGCGGTCGGCGTGACAGCAGCGCCTCCATGTTGATCTCGTACAGGTGGAGCGCCTCCTCATCTGGCGGTCCGCCGACAAGACCTCAGCGAGGTTGTCGCGCACCGTCAGCACCGTCGTGTCCTCCGCCTCACACTGCGGCTCCATGTCGGCCAGGGCTCGCGGTACACGCGCGCGGCTTTCGCCCGCTGCCGAGTGCTCTTCCACGGCATGGCGGAGTTGTTGCGGATCGCGAATGCCAGCTGAGGATCCAGATTCGGGCAGCTTTTGACGTCGGCCACCAGGGCGGAGAACTTGCGCGCGAGCCATGTCTTCGCACCCCAGGACGGCCAGCCAGTGAGGCCTCGGGTTACGCAGCATGAGAATGAGCGGATGGTCGCGCTCGGGTAGCACGCACCGAGGCGAGCCGCGTCGGCCGCCACCTTGCGGCACTGCCCGAGGCGCCCAGGGCGGCGTGCCAGTCGATACAGAGCTTGGCGGCTTCGAGGGCGCAACTCGATCGAGGCCCCTCGTTATCGAAGGCGTCGCGCGCGTGATCGAGGGCGCACTCAGCCTCCCTGATTGGGCGCTGCGAAGGGCCGCCCCAAGCAGAGCTCAGGCCTGCATGTCCGCCCTCTGGTGCCGGGGCATCGCTCGGGCGTCCGAAGGCGTCCAGGGAGACGGTCATTCCATGAATCGTTGCGGTCGACATCGTTGTCACCTGTCTTTCAGTAGGAAGTTGTTCCGCGAACACATCCAGAGTGGCACCTAAACACACCGACCGTCACGCGCCCGAACGGACCCTGTGGAAAACTCGCGTCTTCGACGGACCTGTGGATAACTGCTGTTCGATTCGGCTCACGTATGCTGGTGCCATGAATTCATTCGTCACCGGGTGTGCGCGCTCTCGCCGAGTTCATCTCGACCCCTGAGCTCGTCGAACAGCGACCCCTCGGCCACGGACGCGACCGCCACGCGCCAGGAGAACGCCCCACGGCCTCGTTCCGACCACGAGCACGCCGACCCGCACCCCCAAGCCCTCCGACCGTTCGCGCCCGCACGGCTCCTCGCAGCATCAGGGATCCGGCGACCTCGAGCGCCCCGCACCTCCATCCGCGAGGCAAGCATCGCCGACGCGCTCGCCCACGCCTCGTACCAGCCGATCATGGACGGTGACGCCGACCCTGGCGAGGTCGTGTGGACGTGGGTGCCCTACCAGGAGGACGCGTCCGTCGGCAGGACCGCCCGCCGTCGTCATCGGCGCCGAGGGTGAGGGCGTCTACCTCCTGCAGCTGACCAGCAGGACCATTCGCGCGACGCCGCCGAGGAGGCCGCCGCCGGACGCTACTGGTTCGACATCGGATCGGGCGCGTGGGACCCGAAGGCCGCCCCTCCGAGTGCGCCTCGATCGCGCCCTATGGGTCAAGGCCACCGACGTGCGCCGCGAAGGCTCGATCCTGCCGGAGGTCACCTGGCGACGCATCATTGACGCGCTCGAGGAGCACCGGCGCACCCACGGCGACTAACGCGCCAAGACGCCACCGCGCCGGCCGCGACGCGCGCTCACGCCGGGCGACCGCACACCACGTGACCGACCTTACGAGGGCCATGGCGGGCTTCGGGCGCTGACGCGGGGCCCCGCTGCTGGTATGCTTGGTCGTTGGACTCCCGGCCTGGTCGGGCAGGGGGTCTGGTTAGGACCGTTTGCGGGTGTCCCACGCCTAAGTCCCGGTCTTGACAGCAGCCTCACCGACCCTGTCAGACATACATCAAGGAGAAATCCGACTGTGGCAAACATTAAGTCCCAGAAGAAGCGCATCCTCACCAACGAGAAGCGCCGCGTTCGTAACCAGTCCGTGAAGTCCGAGCTCAAGACCCTGGTGCGCCATGCCCGCAGAGGCCGTTGGGGCCGGCGATAAGGACAGAGCTCTGGCCGCCCTGCGCGTGCCTCGCGCAAGCTGGACGTCGCCGTCTCAGGGGCGTCATCCACAGAATCGAGGCCGCGAGACCGCAGGTCAAAGCTTGCTCGTCGCGTCGCCTCGATCGCTGACTGATCAAACGCAGTTTGACGCCAGACAGGTCGCCCTGGGCGGCCCGCTGTCTACCCACTCCCCAGGCGCAGGGCACGATCGGCACCTCACTCGCATGAGCGAGGCCCCGACCTCGTCAATACGAGGCCGGGGCTGAGCGAGACGAGCTTCACGAACTCTACTCGAGCTCGAAGGCGCCCGTGTGTGAGGCTAGGTGAGTACACGCCCTTCTGAGCGATCAAGTCGTCGTGGCTGCCACGCTCAATGATGCGCCCCTGCTCCAGGACCATGATCGCGTCCGAGTTACGCACCGTCGAGAGACGGTGGGCGATCACGAAGACCGTGCGTCCCTCCATCAGGTTGTCCATGCCCGCCTGCACGAGAGCCTCGGTGCGCGTGTCGATCGAGGAGGTCGCCTCGTCCAGGATCATTGCCGGCGGATCGGCCACGGCCGCGCGGGCAATCGACAGCAGCTGAGCCTGCCCCTGGGACAGGTTGGAGCCGTTACCGGTCAGCATCGTGTCGTATCCGTCCGGCAGACGCCGGATGAAGGAGTCCGCGTTGGCCAGCTTCGCGGCCCTCAATGCACACTCTCGTCCGTGGCATCGAGGCGGCCATAGCGGATGTTCTCCGCGACCGTGCCTGTGAAAAGCTTGACGTCCTGGAGGACGACGCCCAGGGAGCGACGCAGGTCCGACTTTGCGGATCTTGTTGATGTTGATGCCGTCGTATCGGATCTTGCCGTCGGCGATGTCGTAGAAGCGGTTGATCAGGTTCGTGATCGTCGTCTTGCCGGCGCCCGTCGCGCCCACGAAAGCGATCTTCTGTCCGGGCTTCGCCCACAGGGAGATGTCGTGCGGGACCTCCCTTCTTGCCGTCATAGGGAGAGTCCGCCCTCCGCGACAAGCTCGCCGCGCAGCGTGTACGTGACGGTGCCGTCCGCCTGGTGGGGTGACGCCAGGGCCCGAGATTCGGTCCCACGTTCCTCGGTCGGCTCGACCGAGCCATCAGGCAGCTCGCGGGCCCTCACGAGGGTCACGTAGCCGTGGTCCTCCTCGGGCTCCTGGTCGATGAGGGCGAACACGCGGCCCGCCCCCGCCATGCCGAGCGCGATCATGGGCACCTGCATCGACATCTGTCCGATCGTCTGCGAGAGTTACGGACCATGCCCAGGAAGGCACGACGATTCCGACCGTGATGACGTCGATGCCAACAAGGTGGATGTTCGGCGTCTGTTCGAGGATCATGATGCCGCCGACGATCGCGACCACGACGCGCATGATGTTGCCGATGTTGCCCGGGGGCGGGCATCAGGACGTTGCCGTAGATGTCGGCGCTTCTGGGAGGTCAAAGAGCTTCTGGTTGTACTCGACGAACTCGTTCTTGGCGTCCTGCTCGTGGTTGAGGACCTGGACGACCTTCTGGCCGTCCATCATCTCTTCGATGAAGCCCTCTTCGTCAGCGCAGAGCCGCCTGCTGCGCCTTCATGAAGCGGCCCGACAGGCCACCGAGCTTGCCCGTCAGGAACGCCATGAGGGCGCCCACCACGAGGACGACGAGGAAGAGCCACACCGAGTAGTAGAGCATCGTGGCGATGAGCACGACGATGGTCAGGCCCGACTGGATGAGTGTCGGGATCGACTGGCCGATCAGCTGGCGGATCGCGTCCGTGTCGTTCGCGAAGGTCGACATGATCGCGCCGTGCGGATGTGTGTCGAAGAAACGCAGGGGCAGGCGCTCCATGGAGTCGAACATGTCGTCTCGCATGTGCTTGAGCGTCCCTTGGGTCACGATCGCCATGGCGCGGGTGTAGATGAAGTACCGATGACGCCTGCGCTGAAGATGACGCCCATGGTGACGACGAGGGCGCACGAGGCGTTGCGCGCACCGCGTCGAAAAGCGGACTCGAGGCCCGGCGTCACGACATTATCGACGATCTGCTGTGAAGATCAGACGACCGCCGAGGCCACAGCGGACGTAATGATGCACACGACCGTGAGGCTGATACGCACCGGGTAGTGGCGGAAGACGTATCGAAGAGACGACCGAAGGGACGATCGATGCCTTCAGAGCTTCTCGCCGTCGTCGATCGCGGGAGTTGCGCGTGCGCGCCATGTCGAGCCACTCGCTTTCGCTCGCGGCGTTCTGGGACTCGTGAGATCTCGCGGTACTCCCCGCCCGCCGCCATCAGCTCGTCGTGGGTGCCGCGTTCCCTGATACGACCGTCGTCGAGCACGATGATCTGGTGGCGGCGTGGCTCACCGAGGACAGGCGCTGGGCGATGATGATCGTCGTCGTGCCCGGGATCTCGGTCTCGAAAAGCGCGTCGGATCAGCGAGATCCGTCCTGGTGTCCACCGCGGAGGTCGAGTCGTCCAGGATGAGGATTTTGGGGTTCTTCAGGGCGCGCGTGCGATGCCAGGCGCTGCTTCTGGCCGCCGGAGACGTTGGTGCCGCCGCGCGCTGTTGACGTAGTCGTAGCCGCCGGGCAGCTGCTGGATGAACTCGTCGGCCTGCGCGAGCTTGCAGGCGCGGACGATCTGTTCGTCGAGTGGCCTCCCGTTACCCCAGCGCATGTTTTTCTTTGATAGTTCCGGAGAACAGGACGTTCTTTTTGCAGGACCACGGAGACGGCGTCGCGCAGGGCGCTCAGGTCGTAGTCGCGCACGTCGCGCCCGCCGACCTTCACGGAACCTTCGGAGACGTCGTAGAGTCGGCAGATCAGCTGGATCAGCGAGGTCTTGGACGAGCCCGTGCCGCCGACGATACCGAGCGTTTGGCCCGGATTCGACGCGTAGGTTGATGTCGGACAGCGCGTTTTTCTTCGGCGCTCGCCGAATACTTGAAGGACACGTCCTCGAAGACGACGGAACCATCCGCAACATCGGTCGCGCCGTTCTCAGGTGACGTCAGCGACGGCTCGTGGTTGAGGACCTCGGCGATACGATGCGCGGACTCGGCGGCCATTGTCGTCATGACGAAGATGAAGGCGAGCATCAGCATATGTGTCAGAATCTGGATGCCGTAGGTGATGAGGGCGGTCAGTCCGCTCCTTCGTCAACTCGGTCGCTCGAGTTGATAATGATCGAGGCGCCCACGTAGTCGACGGCCGTGATCGCGGCGAAGATGAAGAACATCATGACGGGGCTGTTGAGCGCGATGAGCTTCTCGGCGTTCGTGAAGTCCTTGCGCACGTCCTGCGAGGCAGCACGGAACTTGGTGGTCTCGTAGTCCTCGGTGACGAAGGACTTCACCACGCGAATCGCCGCAACGTTCTCCTGGACGGAGTTGTTCAGGGCATCGTACTTCTTGAAAATACGGCGGAAGATCAGGGAGGCGATGAGCACGATCGCTGCCAGGATGATGGCGAGCACCGGCACCATGCCGAGGAAGATGAGGGCCATCTGCACGTTGATGCGCCACGCCATGACGATCGAGGAAGACGATCACGAGGGGCACACGCACGGCGATGCGGATGAGCATGCCGAGGCGATTTTGCACGTTAGTGACGTCCGTGGTCATGCGGGTGACCAGCGAGGACGTGGAGAAGCGGTCGATGTCGGCGAGGAGAAGTCCTGCACCTTAAAGAAGAGGTCCTGGCGCGGGTTCTTGGCCAGGCCCACCGAGGCGGTCGCCGCGAAGCGTGCGGAGAGGATACCGCGGGCAAGCGAGGCGAAGGCCAGCCCGGTCAGGATCAGTCAGGCGCATGACGGGGCTCAGGGATACGCCGTCGAGGTGCATCCACGAGCGAGACCATGGTGAGCGGGATCAGGCACTCGAGGATCACCTCCCCGATGATGAACAGCGGGGTCAGGATCGAGGCGGTCTTAAATTCGCGTAGCCTCCCCACCAGTGTGCGGATGGTTTTCATGTATCTCCTCTTCGTTCCCTCCGGGCGTCCGATAGACGAGGCCGGGCGGCTTTCAGCGCCCGTGCAGCCTGCAGATGGTGATAATTGCTTTTTCGATAGCGCGTTGCGGGTCCCGCGACGCACCCTTTGTTTCGGCGTCTGCCGTGGCGATGGCGCCGAAGGCCCCTGCCAGCGAGGCGTCGGACCAGCCTCGCAGCTCGCGCCGGGCCCGATCGACCTGCCAGGGGCGCCATCTTGAGCGCGGAGGCGGCCCCGCCGATGGATACCTTCGCCATGGCGCGGAACTGCATCGCGGGGCGGCGACGAGCACCTGCGGGGCAATGCCGGTCGCGAAGGCGTGCCGGGCGAGGGTCAGGGCTTTCGCGGAGTTGCCGGCGACAGCGGCGTCCGCCACGTCGTAGCCGGTGGCCTCGACGCGTCCCGCCTGGTAGCGGCGCACGTCCTCGAGTGTGATGCGCCCGCTCACGTCGGAGAGCAGCTGGGACAGGGCGCCCGCCGCGGCACGGGGTCGCTGCTGAGCGCGTCGACGAGGCCCTGCTGCGCCTCCGGTGTCCATCTGTCGGCGGGCGGCCCGCACGTCGAGGCGATGAGGGCCAGCTTGTCGCGGTCGTTTTGAGCGGGTCAGCGGGGGATCACCGGCCACTTGGCCTTAGCGATCGCGTCGGTGACCTTCTTGCCGCAGGCGTTGCCGCCCGGGTGCGCGAGGAACAGCCATACGTCGGGCGCGGGGGCGGCCGCGTGAGCGATGGTCGACGGCGAGCGCGTCGCTCATGGTCTCCAGGTCCCGGATGATGACCATGCGGGATTCGCCGAACAGGGAGGGCGAGGCGATGACGTCGATCTGCCCCGCCTGGTAGGTGGCGGCGTTGATGTCCGTGCGTTCCAGGTTCGGGTCGGCCTGGTAGGCCAGGGCGCGCAGCCGGTCGAGGCACGGTCGACGAGGAGCCCCTCGGGCCCCTTAATCAACACGATGGGCGCCAGCGTGATCTGGGCTGGTGCCGCCGGGCGCGATCCGCGTGCTGCCACGTCTGCCTGCCTTTCGACGCGATGGTAACTCCCCAAGTCTGCCACCGCGGGCGCTCATCTGCGTCCGCCTTTGCCCTGGGCGGACACAAGTCGTGGCAGGTGTCACCGACTGGCGCCCCGTGCGCGATGACGTCCCGCCGCGACAGCGGGCCACGCGGGCTGGCCACCGCTGACTCACAGTCGTACCCCGCGCGGGCTGCGCCGAGCCGCTCACGGGTCCCGGGCCTCGTCCGTGAGGGGCAACACCCAGCGTTTCCACGCCCGCCACGCCGCCCATCCGAGTCCCGCGCACGCGTAGATGCTCAGGAGTGTCGCTCCCCCGCCGGGCACCCGAGCCCCGCTCCGGGCATACCGGCGAAGAATCGCGCCGATCCGGCGATCCAGCCGGTCGCCCAGGAGGCGACGCGCGCGCAGGCGCTCGACGTGGGAGGGCTGATAGGAGCGAGCAGGGCGCCCGACAGGCCAGCGATCGTGGCCACGGGCACCGCGGGCTCGGCGGCGACGTTGGCGGCAATTCCCCACACGGGGACGGCGCCGGACAGGGAGACGATGAGGGGCGCGGTGAACAGCTCGGCCAGGGCGGGCACGCACACCAGTTCGGCCAGGCGACGCAGGGCTTTCCCGATCCGTGTGTCTCCCTGACGCGCCGCTTGGCCCTCGTGCGAGAGCGGCGGAGGGCCCCACGACGGCCAGGGCCGCGAGCGCGGACAGCGCGAATCCGTAGGATCAGGGAGGCCCAGGGGTCGATGAGGAGTGTCGCGGTGACGACCGCGCACAGCGCCGCGATGGCTTTGTCCTCGCGCCCGAGCACCAGGCCCAGGGAGGCGACTGAGGCGACGCAGACGGATCGGAGCACGGATGCTTCGGGGCCGACGAGGATGACGATGGTGGCCAGGACGAGGATCGTTGCTCCGACGCGCAGGGGCTTGCGCGCGGGCAGGAGGAGGTTGAGGGTGGCCAGGATGATGACGATGTGGGGCCGGACACGGCCGTCAGGTGCGTCAGGGGGTGGCTGTCATGGCGTCGGCGAGGTCGGAGGGCACCAGCCGGTCGTCGCCGATCGCCATGCCCGGGACGAGTCCGCGGGCGTCGCGGTGGCGAGGGCTGGCAGGCGGCCGCGAAGGCCCGGTGTGTGTCGCGTCTCCAGGCGTCCGGCCCGCCGGGGCGCTCGATGAGCTGGGCGCTGCGGGCTCGGATCGCGCCGACGGAGGGAGGCTCGGCGGCGAAGGTGGTGTCCAGGCTCCCCTCGAGGCTCGTACACGTCGCGCGCGCGCGGCGTCCTGCCAGGAGGAGAGCTGACCAGGGCGGTGGCGTGGGAGGTCTGCCACCGCTGCCCCACCTCGACCGCGAGTATCCTCACGCGTGCTCGGCGCCTCGTCGACAGTCCCGGAGGCCGGGGCGGGGTCGCGCAGGAGGAGGACCTCGCGTGGATGGGCCCGGAGCCCGTGTGAGCGGGATCGGCCTGGTAGAGCGGGCCAGCCGACGACGAGAGCGAGGGAGCGCAGGCGCTGGCGGTGGAGGAGGAGGGCGGTGGCCAGGCGGAGGGGATCGAGGTGGAGTGAGGGCGTGCCGGGGAGGTCGGGCGTGTCGGTGGGTCCGCGCGCGTAGGGAGGCGGCGCATGCGGTGGCGGCGAGCACGCAGGCGACGATGGGTGGCCAGGGGACGGGGTGGGCGGTGGCCCACCAGCTGGCGGCCCAGGCAGCGACGGCTGTGGGCATGAGGCGGAGGTCGACCATGCGTGGGGCCCTGGCGTCGGTCATGGGCAGACCCCGGTCGTATTTTTCGATGAGGCTGGGGCCGATGCTGGCACCCGTCGAGCGCGTCGACGGAGGAGATGTGGGGTGGGTTGTGCGGTAGTCGATGATGCGGGCGGCCAGGGCGGGGCCGATTCCGGGCAGTGTTTGCAGGTCGGTGGCGGTGGCGGTGTCGAGGTGCACGCATGCCTGCGTGGGGGCCTGGCCTGGCTCTGTGGTTGTCTCGGTGTCCCCGATGAGTCCGACGTGGATGTGTTCGCCGTCGACGAGTGGGCGCGCGAGGTTGATCGTATCGAGGTTGGCGTCGTCGCGTGCTCCGCCGGCGGCGGTGATCGCGTCGACGACGCGGGAGGATGCGGGCAGGGTGAGGACTCCGGGGTTCGTGACAGCCCCGTCACGTAGACGATGACCTGGTCGGTCGCGGGGTGTTGGTCGGCGCGCTGGCGCCTCGGCTGGAGTGGGTTTGGGGCCCCTGCCCCTGCGTGTCGGCTTCCTGCTGCGCGGATTGCTCGGCCTCCTGCGCGGCCGCGTGTTCCGGCGGCCGTCGCGTGGCGCCACACGCCGATGCAGGCGAGGAGGACGAGGACGATGAGGAGGGCGGCCGCGGTGGCTCCTCCGGGTGGGAGGCGCAGGGCGGTTGGTTCGGTGGTTCGTCTTCTGCAGCGCGCTGTCGTAGACGGCCTTGGTCAGGCCGCCATCCTCGGCGCGCGAGCCATCGTGGAGGGTTCATTCGTCGACGCTATGCCTGTTCCGACGCCGGTGTCGCGCCGGATTCGTGCCCCTGTGGATAACCGCGACGCGGCCAGTGGGCCTGTGGATGGACGCCACGCGCGATGACCTCCTTGAGCGAGCGTGAGACGGGCGTCCCAAAGGGATACTGTTCCGGTAACGACGAAGCCCCGGGCGCTGATGCGCCCCAGCCCCGAAAGACACCACCATGAGTGAGAACATCGAGGATCTCAAGGCGCAGCTCGCCGCAGCGGAGGCGGCAGCGAAGGCCGCCGAGGCCGAGGGCCGCACGCGAGGCCGAAGCCCCTGCGTCTCCAGCTCGAAGCCGCCGGATCCGCAGCCGCGCGCGGAACCCGCCGCACAGGCCGAGGGCTCCCGCCGCCCCGGCCTCGACGCCTGCGGCCACCCCGGCCTCGTCCCCCAGCGGCGACCCGTCCGCTTTCGCCACCCAGATTCAGGCTGCCTACTCGTGGGATGTCCCGGCCATCACGATCGGTACGCTGATCGACGGCGGCGCGCGCGTGCCCGGCGTCAGCGCGGCGATGCCGGTGCCCATGTTCAACCGCCACCTCCTGGTCGCGGGCGCGACGGGCACGGGCAAGACCCGCACCCCGCAGCTCCTGGCCGAGGGGCTGTCAGCGGCGGGATCCTCCGTGCTCCTGTGCGACGTCGAGGGCGACCTCACGGGCCTGGGCGAGGCCGGCGCGAGCTCCGAAAAAGCTCCTGGCCCGCACGGCCGCCAACGGTCAGGAGTGGGTGTCCTCGTCGTTCCAGTCGAGCTGCTGAGCCTGGGTGGCGCGGACTCGCAGTTCGGGCGTGCCCGTGCGCGCCGAGGTCTCCGACTTCGGCCCGATCCTCCTGGCCCGCGCCCTGTCCCTGAACACGACGCAGGAGCAGGCCCGCGAGCTGATCTCGCGTGGGCGGACGGCCAGGGGCCTGGAGCTCGTGGACCTGCCGGACCTGCGCGCCGTCACCTCCTTCTGACGTCGGATGAAGGCAAGGACGAGCTGGCCACGATCGGCGGCGTCTCCAAGGCAACCGCCGGCGTCATCCCTGCGCGCCCCTGACCGCCCTCGAGTCCCAGGGCGGCGGCCAGTTCTTCGGGGCCCCGGCTTCGACACGGGCCGACCTCATGCGCGCATGGATTCGACCGGCGGGGCATCATCTCCCTGCTGGGCGTCGGCGACATCTCCTCGCGCCGGCCCTGGTCAGCTGCGGTCATCATGTTCCTGCTGGCAAACCTCTTCGCGACCCTGCCGCGAGGTTGGCGACGCACCCCGCCCCAAGCTCGTCGTTCTTCTTCGACGAGGCCCACCTGCTGTTTGCGGACGCCACCAAAGGAGTTCGAGCGCCAGGTCGTCCAGACCGTGCGCCTGATCCGCTCAAGGGCGTGGGCGTCGTCTTCGTGACGCAGACCCCAAGGACATCCTCCGACGTGCTGGCCCAGCTGGGCTCGCGCATCCAGCACGGCTTGCGCGCCTCCACGCCAGACGACTTCAAAGAAGCTCAAGGCCACGGTTCAGACCTTCCCGAAGACGTCCCTCGAGCTGGACGAGGTCCTCACGACCCTGGGCACGGGCGAGGCCGTGGTGACGGTGCTGGACCCGAAGGGTAACCCGACGCCGGTCACCCCGTCGGCATCTGGGCGCCCGCCTCCGTCATGGGCCCCGCCTCCCGCCGACACGATCGCCCGCGTCAACCAGTCCAGCACCATCATGGGACGCTACCGTGACGCCGTGAACCCGGACTCCGCCGAGGAGAAGCTCGCGCGTCGCGCCGAGGAGGCCCAGGCCGCCCGCGAGGAGGCAGCCGCGCGGGAAGCGGCCGCCAAGGAGGAGGAGAAGGCCCGCAAGGAGGCCGAAAAGGCCGCCGAGAAGGCGGCGAAGGAGGCAGAGAAGGCCGCCGCCAGGGAAGAGGCCGCCCGCCAGAAGGAAATGGAGAGGCTACGCCGCCAGGCCGACAAGCAGGCGGAACGCGAGGAGGCCGCGCGCCAGCGCGCCGCCGAGCGCCGCGCCCGCCAGGTCGAAAACGCCCTCGGGTCGGTGCTGCGCACCGCGGAACGCGCGAGATCACCCGTTCCATCTTCGGCACGCGCAAGCGCTGAGGCGCGCGTTCTCACGGTTTTTCCCCCTCACGAGGCCGGCGCAGGTCGCCGTTTCAGGTGCCTTCGCCCGGCCTCGTCTCACAGTACGACCACTGCACCAAGCGCAGGCAAAATGCGGGTAGGCTGCGTGGCAAGTGACCAACACACGCGGGGAGCCCCTCATGCGCATCGGATTTATCGGGACGGGAGCCATGGCCCAGGCCATCGCTCGCGGTGCCGTCGCGTCCGGTGTCGATCCCGCGACGCTGGTGTTCTCCAACCGCACGGCCCGACAAGGCCTGCGACCTGGCCGACGAGCTGGGCGCGACCGCCGCGTCCTCGAACGTGTCCCTGGCACGCCAGGGCCGACATCGTCATCCCTGGCCGTCACGCCCAAGGATCAGTGCGCGGTCATCAAGGAGATCGCCCCCAGCGTGGTCTCACGCCCCGACGCGCGTCGTGTCCCTGGCCGCCGGGCGAACCCTCGACCAGATAACGCAGGACTTCGGTGCGGGTATTCCCCTCATTCGCGTGATGCCGAACGTGGCGGCCACCGTCAGGCAGTCCATGACGGCCCTGACGGCCACCCGCACCACCGACGATCAGGTCAACGCCGTGCGCGAGCTCATGAACTCGGTCGGGCGTACCGTCCTCATCGACGAGGACTATTTCCCTGTTTTCCAGGCCCTGGCCTCGTGCTCTCCGGCCTGGTATTTCCAGATTATTGATACTTTCGCCCGCGCGGGCCTCAAGTACGGGCTGTCCAAGGACAGCGCCGTCGAGATCGCGGCGCAGGCGATGGCGGGAGCCGCCACGCTGCTCCTCGCTGAGCGCGAGGCGGGCACAATCCCCGCGCAACTCATTGACCGGGTGACGAGCCCCGGCGGCACCACAATCGCAGGATTGCTGGCCGCCGAGGAAGGTGGTTTGTCGAACGCACTGGTAGGTGCTGTCGACGCCTCCATCCACGCCGATTCCCATCTCGGCTGACACCACCACCTGCCGCGACGCGGCTTACTTTCTCCACCTCACGTGGCGCTTTCGCGCACCCTCAACACAGGAACACTCATGTTGCTTTTCAACGCAGTCGTGCTCTCCGTGATCGTCATGCTGGTCCTCAGCGTCGCACGCGTGCACGTCGTTATCTCGCTTTTCGTCGCCTCGCTGGTGGGCGGCCTGGTGGCCGGAATGGGTATTTCCGGCACGATGGTCGCCTTCCAGGACGGCCTGGCCGGCGGAGCCAAGATCGCCCTGTCCTACGCCCTCCTCGGCGCGTTCGCGATGTCGGTGGCCCACTCGGGTCTGCCGCGCCTGCTCGCGAACTGGATCATCGCCAAGCTGCGCAACGCCGATGACTCTAACTCGGCGCGCGTCGCCCGCTCCGCGAAATGGGGCATCCTCGGCGGCGTCCTCGTCATGGGCGTGATGAGCCAGAACCTCATCCCGATTCACATCGCGTTCATTCCGCTGCTGGTACCCCCACTCATCGGAGTCATGAACGAGCTGAAGATGGACCGCCGCCTGGTCGCCTGTGCGATCACCTTCGGCATCGTCACCACCTACATGTTCGTGCCAATCGGCTTCGGTCGTATCTTCCTGCACGACATTCTCTACAAGAATATTGAAGACGCGGGCCTGCCCGTCGAAGGCATCGTCAACCCGATGGCCGCAATGGCGATCCCGGCCGCCTCGATGGCCGTGGGCTGCGCCATCGCCCTGCTGGTCTCCTACCGCAAGCCGCGCGAGTACGAGCAGCGCGAGACGGAATTCAGCACGAGCGACAACAAGCCCGTCGACATGAAGAAGGTCTGGGCGGCCGTCGTCGCCCTCGTCGCCCGCTTCGTCATCCAGGCTGTCCTGACCAAGATGGACTCCGAGGCCGACCCCGCTCCTCGTGGGCGCTCTCGTGGGTCCTGTGCATGATGCTCGCCATGCGCGTCGTGCCGTGGCAGCAGGCCGACGACGTGTTCAGTGGCGGCATGAAGATGATGAGCCTCATCGGCCTGATCATGATCACCGCGCAGGGCTACGCCGCGGTTCTGAAGGAATCGGGACAGATCGAGCCTCTCGTCCAGCAGACTTCCGCGATGTTCAACGGCTCCAAGGCGCTGGCCGCCGTCATCATGCTGCTGGTTGGCCTGATCATCACGATGGGCATCGGCTCGTCCTTCTCGACCCTGCCGATTATTTCCGCGATCTACGTGCCGCTGTGCGTGGCGCTCGGCTTCTCCCCCATTGCCACGGTCTCCATCATCGGTACGGCGGGCGCACTGGGCGACGCCGGTTCACCCGCGTCTGACTCGACGCTTGGCCCGACAGCCGGTCTGAACGTGGACGGTCAGCACGACCACATGCGAGACACGGTCATCCCCGAGTTCATCCACTACAACATTCCGCTGCTCATCGGTGGCTGGATCGCCGCGATGGTTCTGTAATACCGTCGCTCTCATTGACGAGGCCGGGGCTGGGTTCACCGTTCAGGTGACCTGGCCCCGGCCTCGTTATGCATCCAGGTAGGTGGTCGCGACCTCGCAGAGCACCTCGGCGGTCGCGCGCACGTCTTGCAGGGCGATGTGTTCGTCGTGGGCGTGGAGCTGGGAGTAGACGTGTCCCAGGCTCGCCCCGCTGTCGTAGGCCCCGAACCCGTATCCGATGCCCCACGCCTGCGGGCCACGCGCAGGTCGGTCCCACCGGGCATGAGGACGGGCACGACGCGCTCCCGGGTAGCGCTGCTTCAGCGCCGCTTCGATCGCTCGGTACAGGTCGGTGTCGATCGACGAGGCCGTGGCAGGCCTCGCTGAGGAGCGCTCGATGGTCACGTGCTCGGCGAGGTCGCCGAGGGCGGCCGCGATGGCGGCGGCGTCCACGCTCGTCATCGTCGATGCCGGGCAGCGTGCGGATGTCCAGCTCGAGGGTGGCGTGGAGGGCATGACGTTGATGGGGCCTCCCGAGCGGGCCACGGTCTGGGCGACGGTCACGTGGGAGATGGCGTGCGCGAGGCCGCCAGGTCCCCGAATTCGGCGTAGTCGCCCTCGTAGGTGCCATCAATCGGAGGCTCTTGTCGGTCGCTTCGTCAAACTCGAAGGCGCGCACAAAGAGTGCCCAGACCTCGTCCGTGGCGGCGGGCCAGCGAGCGGAGGACAGCGCCGCGCTCACCTGGGCGAGCCGCTCAACGGCGCTGGTGCGGCCCCAGGGGATAGAGCCGTGCCCCGCGTCGCCGCGGATGTGCGAGGCGGCGCTGGGCGGCACCCTTTTCGCCGACGACACGACGACGCTGTCGCCTCCCCCGGCGCCCGCGAATGTGTGCCCTCCCATTTCGGACAGCGCGGCGTCCCGGGAAGGCCTCCGGCCCTGTTCTCCCCGATCCACGGCACGCCCAGTCCGCCTCGTGCTTCCTCGTCGGCGGCGGCCACGAACACGAGGGACGGGCCGGAGGCTCACCAGCGTGGGCGCGGCGCGCGACCTCGCGGGTGACGACGGCCATCGCCGCGGTCAGGTGGAGCATGTCGACTGTGCCGCGCCCCCACATGACGCACATCCTCGATCTGCGCGCCGAAGGATCGCGCGTCCGCGGCTTCGTCGACGGGTACGACGTCCGTGTGCCCCATGAGGGTCAGGGGCGTGCCGCCACCGTGCGGGTGCGCGCCCTCCACCGTGACCACGAGGGTGGTGCGCCCAGGGTGGGGGTGATCCGCTCGATGAGACACCGGCAGGTCGGCGAAGAATTCCTCGAGGAGGTCGGCGGCTCGTCTCTCTCCCGCCCGAATCGGCCTCAGGTCGTTGACGCAGCCCAGGCGCACCAGGCGCGCCAACAGGTCGATGGTCTGCTCGCCCAGCGATTGCGTGCTCATGGTTCGATCCCCTTTCCCGAGGAGGCCTCGTCCCGGCTCCCTCTGCGCGCATCCACGGTATCCCCGCGCGCGACTGCTCTCCGGGAGAACGCACGGGGGACTTTTGTAACGGAGCGGTGTGAGCAACCCGCACCCGCCGCGTCGGCGCTGCGTTGGACCGGCACACCTGCACAAAAGTACGCTAGTGGGGCAAACGGTCCACGACTCGGATGGAGACAACTCAGTATGGCCATGAACACCCGTGCGCAGGCGCCTCGCGTGCCTGACCGCGCCGCCCCCGAAGGCCCTCGAAGCGAAGTGGGGTGAGGCCTGGGAGGACCAGGGCACCTACGCTTTTGACCGCAGCGCCACGCGCGAGCAGGTGTACTCGATCGACACCCCCGCCGACGGTATCCGGCTCCCTCGCACATCGGCCATGTGTTCTCCTACACGCACACCGACGTCGTGGCCCGCTACCAGCGCATGATGGGCAAGTCCGTGTTCTACCCGATGGGGTGGGACGACAACGGCTCGCCGACCGAGCGCCGCGTGCAGAACTACTTCGGCGTGCGCGTGGACGCCACCCTGCCCTACGACCCCGATTTTGAGCCCCCGCACGTGGGTGGCGACGGCAGAGTCGATCAAGGCTCGCGACCAAAAGCCGATTTCGTAAGAACTTCGTGGAGCTGTGCGAGCGCCTCACGGTCGAGGATGAGGCTCAGCCCGAGGCGCTGTGGCGCTACCTGGGTCTGAGCGTGGACTGGAAGCAGAACTACCAGACGATCGGCGCGCGTGCCCGCAAGGTCGCCCAGGCCGCTTTCTTGCGTAACCTGGCGCGCGGCGAGGCCTCACCAGGCCGAGGCCCCTGGGCCTGTGGGACGTCACCTTCCAGACGGCGGTCGCCCAGGCTGAGCTGGAGAGCCGCGAGTACCCGGGCTTCTACCACCGCCTGGCCTTCCACATCACCGACGCCGAGGCTGCGGCGAAGGCTGCCGCCGCCGGTGCGCCGTCGAGGACGGCGTGGACGTGTGCATCGAGACGACGCGCCCCGAACTGCTGGCCGCCTGCGTCGCCCTGATCGCCCACCCGGACGACGAGCGCTACAAGCCGCTGTTCGGCACGACGGTCGCCTCCCGTGTACGGCGTTGAGGTGCCGATCCCGCCCCACCCCGAGGCCGAGATGGACAAGGGCGCGGGCATCGCGATGTGCTGTACCTTCGGTGACACGACCGACATCGACTGGTGGCGTGACCTGGAGCTGCCGCTGCGCGCGATCCTGCGCAAGGATGGCCGCATCATCACCGAGACCCCTGAGTGGATCACGACCGATGCGGGCCGCGCGCGGCTTTCGAGGAGATCACCGGTAAGACGACGTCCCTCCGCGCGCGAGGCCGTGGTGGCAGCCCTGCGCGAGTCGGGCGAGCTGAAGGGCGAGCCGACCAGAGACGATGCGTCAGACGAACTTCTTCGAGAAGGGCGACAAGCCCCTGGAGATCGTCACCTCGCGCCAGTGGTACATCCGTAACGGTGGCCGCGCGTGGACGAACCCGACCTCGGTCAAGGACCTGAACGAGGAGCTGATCGGCCGCGGCCGCGAGCTGGAGTTCCACCCCGACTTTATGCGCGTGCGCTACGAGAACTGGGTGAAGGGCCTGAAGGGCGACTGGCTGGTGTCCCGTCAGCGCTTCTTCGGCGTGCCGTTCCCGCTGTGGTACCGCGTGGACGCGGACGGCCAGGTGAACTACGACGACATCATCACCCCGTTCGAGGATCAGCTGCCGGTTGATCCGTCGACGGACGTGCCGGAGGGCTACACGGAGGAGCAGCGCGGCGTGGCCGGCGGCTTCGTGGGCGAGCTGGACATCATGGACACGTGGGCGACGTCCTCGCTGTCCCCGCAGCTGGCGTGTGGCTGGCTGGATGACGAGGACCTGTTCGCTCGCACGTACCCGATGGATCTGCGCCCGCAGGGCCAGGACATCATTCGTACGTGGCTGTTCTCGACCGTGGTGCGCGCGGACCTGGAGTTCGGTGCGCTGCCGTGGAAGCACGCGGGCCTGTCGGGCTGGATCCTGGATTCGGACCACAAGAAGATGTCGAAGTCCAAGGGCAATGTTGTGACCCCCATGGGCATCTTGGAGAAGTACGGGTCGGATGCCGTGCGTTACTGGGCGGCGTCGGCTCGCCTGGGCTTGGATGCGGCGTTCGACGAGCAGCAGATGAAGATTGGTCGCCGCCTGGCGATCAAGGTGCTGAACGCGTCGAAGTTTGCGCTCACGATGGGCGGCGAGGGCGCGGCGATCGATCTGGATCCGGCGCTGGTGACGGTGCCGCTGGATCGTTCGGTGCTGGCGGCGCTGGCTTCCGTCATTGACGAGGCCTCGGCTGCGCTGGCGTCTTACGAGCACTCTCGCGCGCTGGAGGTCACGGAGTCGTTCTTCTGGACGTTCTGCGATGACTACCTGGAGCTGGTGAAGGAGCGCGCCTACAACCGTGATGGCGCGTGGGACGAGGCTTCGGCCGCGTCTGCCCGTGCGGCTCTGGCGATCGTTATTGATAACGTGGTGCGTCTGCTGGCCCCCTACTTGCCGTATGTGACGGAGGAGGTGTGGAGCTGGTACCGCGAGGGCTCCGTGCACACTGCGCCGTGGCCGGTCGCGTCCGACCTGGCTGGCGTCGAGGGCGATCCTTCGGTGCTGGAGGCCGCGTCGTCTGCTCTGATCGCGCTGCGTCGCGTGAAGTCTGAGGCGAAGGTGTCGCCGCGTACGCCGTTCCTGGCAGTGACGGTGCGCGCCCGCAGGCCTCAGGTGGAGGCCCCTGGAGTCCGTGAAGGGCGACCTGGAGGCCGCATCGAAGGCCGTGGGCGCCCTGACCGTGGCTGCCTCCGACGACGCTGAGGCCACTGAGGCCGTCGTCGAGTCCTCAAAGCTGGGCGAAGCTCCTGCCAAGCGCAAGAAGGGGTGAACCCTAGAGCACTGGCTGCGCTTCTTTGGCGGGTGGTGCCCCGGGCCGCTGGGCCGGGGCACGGCTCTGTTTCCGGAGCCGTAGCCGTCACGTTCCGGCGCAATGTGATATGTTTTAAATAGATTCTGGCGTCACCTATTGAAGGTAAAGACATGCTCACCCGTTTCGAAGTCTCCGGATTCAAGAACCTGAGAATGTCTCTGTTGACTTCGGCCCATTCACCTGTATCGCGGGGCCGAACTCGGTGGGGAAATCAAACCTCTTCGACGCGATCGAATTCCTGTCCCCTGCTGAGTGACCACAACTTCCTCGAAGCCTGCACACTCATCAGACCCACGCCCCAGCAGCGATCGGACGTCCTCCTCCATTCTCTACCCGAGTGATCCAGGGCCATGAAAACCTCCGTTTAGCAGCGGAAATGATCCTCCCTCCCCGGTTCTCGACGAGTTCAGTCAACAAGTCGAACCTGAACGCACGTTCGTGCGCTACGAGGTCCGACTCGCCGTCCGCCGGGGAGACCCCCTCTCAACGGGCCTGCAATTGAGGCTGGTCAACGAACAGCTTTCACCAATTCCCTCAGCGAAAGATCATCTCCGCTTTCCGGATTCCGCAGCCTACGTGAACAGGTTCGTACACGGAGCCCACAGGTTCTTCCCCGCCATCCACCACCGAGGAGAACGGCAACACAATCATCCAGATCCAGAATGGAAGCAGGGCCGACCCAGGAAGATCGCAGCGAACAACGCACAACGAACAGTGCTGTCCGCGACCGCGTCGGCCGAGAACCCGATTATCCTTGCCGCGCAGGCGGAGATGCGCTCCTGGCGATTCGTCGCCCTGGAACCGAGCGCGATGCGCGCCCCCGATGATGTGGTCGAGGCCCGACCCATTTCCGCCACAGGTGCCCACATCCCTCCTCGTTGTTCCGCCAGGAACTCCAAGAGGGGACGGCAGTAACGTCATGAACCGCGTTCGCGACGCGATCGGAGCGCTTGTGGACATACGAGATCTGCATGTCGTTCAGGACCGTGCCCGCGACACGCTCGAACTGCGCGCCAAGATCGGGGCCACGCCGGAGCTGCCCGCGCGGTCGCTCTCTGACGGCACCCTTCGCTTCCTCGCTCTGTCCGCGATGAAGGTGTCTCAGGACTATTTTGGAATGCTGTGCATGGAAGAGCCTGAGAATGGTATCCACCCATCCAAGATCGCAGATATGTACCGGCTCCTGCGGGGGATTTCCGATCCTACGGAGCACTCGGCCCGACAAGTCATTGTCAACACCCATTCCCCTACTTCATCCAAGCCACGAAAGACGATGACATTCTGTGTGCCGTCGGAAAATCGATTCCCGACGGCCAGGGAGGCATCCTGCGCAGCGTCGGTTTTCACCCACTCCCAAGCACTTGGAGGGTCAGGACCAAACCTGAGGACAGCACGGGAGCTCGTCCCGTCTCGCGTGGCGAGATCGCGGCGTTCCTTGAGAACCCGGACAAGTCGATCGGCGACGAAGATGAATGAATGGTACTGCTGCCTCTTGTGCGAGGGTTCTTCGGATGCGGCACTGACCAACGTGTTGGAGCTCCTGCTCACCCGGTTGACGTCCGAGCCCGCTTCGGTCAGCGCGCGCCTCGACTTGAAGGGCTCAGTTCGCGAGAAGCTTTTAGCACTGCACAGAAATGATGCGGAGCTCTACGATCTGATCTTCATCCATCGCGACGCGGATACTGCAGGCATTGAGGCGCGTCTGAAGGAGATCAGGGACGCCGAGGATTCAGTTCAAGACGCCACGATCACGCCGGTTGTTCCCGTAGTACCAGTAACAATGACCGAAACTTGGGCTCTGGGCATCGCTATTCGGTGATGAGGATTGCCGCGCCCGGTTGCAGCGAGAAGAGTCAGTATCCGAGAAAACCCTTGAGGCCTACCGCGACCCCAAGAGTCTTCTCCGTCGCCTTCTCAGTCGCGACGATCCCGATGGCAGGCTTCTGCCCATTGGAGTGTTCTCAGTTCAAAGAGCCCGAGTCGTTGCCGAACTTGACGCGGCCGACGGTTCGGCACTTTCCTGCCTCACGGCGTGGGCTGCTTTGAAAAAGGCGCTCGAGGACGCCGTTGCCCGCGCCCGCCCGTGGCTCTCCTGAATCTTGCTCGCTCTCAAAGCACTAGCAGATTACCGTCCCGGGACAGGTGGCGGACAGGGACTGGGCCTTCCGATGGTGGTGTTGCCACACAACCGATCAAAGGAATGCCCCGATCTATCTGGAGCCTTGCCTTCACTCGTGTCGACCTGACGAGTTCCGGGCGGGTTGCACGGCTTGTGTCTGCTCGTAGGTATTGGCGCCCGCCGCCGCTTTGCTCCTCATCGCAGTCAGAGCCCTGACCGTGGCCGCCTCCGACGACGCTGATGCCACCGAGGCCGCCGTCGAGTCCTTCGGAGCTGGGCGAGACTCCTGCTTAGCGCAAGGGCTGATCGAAGTTGTGGGGCCGCCCGTGGGAAACCACGGGCGGCCCCCATCTTCTACCGAGCGGCGACAAATTCCAACCTAAGCCCAATTTGTCTCCGGACAGACTACGATCTCGACATATGAGCAACAACCCCTTCGAAGATCTCGCCTCGTACCTCGAAGCAATTACCAACGAAAATAAACGATACGTCGGTGCACTCGCATCTCTCGCAGGGGACGCGGCATGGTTTGACTTCCACGCTCAAGTCATGCAGTCTCCTCGAGGCAAAAGAAACTCGCCCGCGCAAGCGATGCCGACGGCGCCGCCCTCAATCTTCTTGACGAAATTCATAAAACGCTCTTGCAACGCAGCAACAGCTGGGACGACACCCGAGTCGCCTTCGAAGAACTCAAGATCTCTATGATCCGCTATATCGGCAAAGACGTTGCTTCTCGTGGTCTCTTGCCCGTTCCCCTCACGGCGGAGGATCAACAGGCTCTCCAGCATGCCCTTCAGAAGATGCAGGACTACAGACGAACAAACCTCAACCTGTCTTCAGCACGCTCTCAGCTACCCTGAGATACCTGATCGCACGCTGCCTTGACTCCTCAACGGTGAAGATGTAGACCTCGTCGCACTTCGCGCGCTGAGCACACAAGCGGCTGGCACAGCGCTCGTCATCGGAACACACATTGCGGACGAAAAAGAGCGGGAGGATTTCGGTTCCCACTGTCGCACTATTTTCAGTACGTGGGTAACCCCATGCTTACCGGAGCCGCTGGCAATCTCATCGCTGCCGGAACCCAACACCTGATGCTCGGCTCCTGATAGCGTCTTACTCATCGAGCACTCCGCCTCGGCAAATCAAACAACTACGCCCCTTTGGGAACAACTACGCAACCTAAAAACTCAGATAGTCTCACTCCATCCAAGTACTCTTCGTTAGGTGCTGGACGAGCAGTTTCCCAACGGTAGCACTCACAGCTAACACGTCTGCACCGTAACGGCCGCACAATGAGAGCATCGGCACGGGTCTCAGACTCGCTCTCTCATGGCTACTACCCGCAGCCCCAGGCCACACTCTTCATTCTTGTGTCCCACCATGTCCTTCGAACTGATATGCCTCGAACACACTACAACAATCCAAATGCGCGGGTTTCAGCCCTCTGCGGCGCGAGTAGGCCATGGTGCGGATTCGGCGGTACAAGCGATACTCCTTCCGAGAATAAGCTCGCCAGACGGTGACGCCCTGGGACACAACGAGCATGTATTCCCCCAAACGCAACCAGATGCAGGAATCCGATGGGCGAGGCTCCTGCGAAGCGCAAGGCTGGTGTTAGGCTGCTGCCGCCCGTGGAAACCACGGGCGGCCCCCATTCGCACATCAGGTGGCGACTCAGCGCCCAATGCCACGGCTTCCATCACCACGTGTGCCGCAGATGTGCGTGGGCGTTGTTAGGTCAAGCCATGGCAATCAAGACACTCGACGAGTACCCTCGAGACCATTCCGAACGACGACAATCGAGCGCGGATGGTGGAGGTGAGGACTGGGTCGCTCAGCTACCCCGAGCTGGAGCTGCGCATCGCGTGGAACCAGCCGATGTCCAC
>BNJV01002419.1_pt1 | contig 44588 bp, 60 predicted proteins | sample 8540591 | NCBI WGS metagenome assembly BNJV01 (sample SAMD00202457, study PRJDB9452) | human saliva metagenome | host: Homo sapiens
TGGAATCGGTTCTACCTTCTATTGATAGTTGAAATCTGATTTTTACCATAGTGGTTTGCGTAAATAGGGATGTCTGTTTGATGGGTTGGGTAATGGGTGTGTTTTTGGGATGATTAAAAATTAACTCATAGATGGAGCGAGCTTTTTGAGATTCAATCTCATCATAAGGCTCGCTCTTTTTTCATATTGGAAAGTAGATAAATTGATAATAAAAATAAGTTCGCTTTTTTTGGTTTGGTGTAAAATAACGGATTTTTCTGTTGATTCGTCGTTGCGCGATTTCGCTGGCAATGTCAATGGACTTCAAAACAGGACAGAAAGTGATTTTCTGAGGATGATGCTCAATGGTATGATAACCGTCCAAAAAACAACCATTAAAATTGCTGGCAAATGAATATTTGTGAAGGGGATTTTTCCTAGGAAAAAGAAGAAAAATAGCTGGTCGATCACAAAAGGCGCGAGTAGTATCGCTCCGATGATTATAATTAAGTAAATGCCCAGCTTTCTCATAGATCTAACTGTAGCAAATAAGATATTGACTTGCAATCATAAGCGTAATGTGTTTTAATTCTGATTTATGCCGACGGTTGGACTGGAAAAAATAGTTAAAAACCTGTATAATATAGCGGTTATGACAGAGGTAATTCGTGTTAAAGGTGCTCGTGAGCACAATCTGAAAAATGTAGATATTGAGATTCCGCGAGATCAACTGGTGGTGATTACAGGTCTTAGTGGATCTGGGAAATCCAGTTTGGCATTTGACACAATTTATGCCGAGGGTCAGCGCCGTTATATGGAGAGTCTTAATTCATATGCGCGTCAATTTTTGGGGACGATGGATAAGCCTGATGTTGATTCGATTGAAGGGCTTAGTCCAGCGATTTCAATTGACCAGAAGTCGACTAGCCGCAATCCACGTTCGACCGTGGCTACGGTGACAGAAATTTATGATTATTTGAGGCTTTTGTTTGCGCGAATTGGCGTGCCGCATTGTCCAATTTGTGGCAATGAAGTCACGCGTCGCACGACCGAGGTGATTATTGATGAGATTTTGCGGCAATTTGTTGATAAGCGAATTCTGTTATTGGCGCCAATTGTTAAGAATAAAAAAGGTGAGTTTGCGCATATTCCGGAGCAATATCAGCGACTTGGTTATGCCAGGGTTCGTGTGGATGGCGTGGTGTATGCGCTGGATGAATTTCCGGAGCTGCAAAAAAGTTACAAGCATAGCATCGAGTTGGTGGTTGATAGGTTGGCGTTGACGGCGGAAATGCGATCTCGACTAAGTCAGAGCGTTGAGCAGGCGCTGGATCTGGGTCAGGGAGTCATCGAGGTTTTAGACGCGGATAATGATGAAATGAAGACGTTTTCGCAGAGATACGCTTGTGTTGACCATCCTGATGTCGATATTCCAGAGCTGGAGCCGCGACTGTTTAGTTTTAACGCGCCGCAAGGAGCTTGTCCTGTGTGTACGGGCTTGGGGTCGAGGCTGGAGGTTGATCCAGAATTGGTCTTTAATAACAATTTGACAATTTCCGAAGGCGCGATTCGACCTTATAATCGAATGAATTCTGACGCTTGGAATATGAAGCGATTGGCGTCTGTTGCTGAAGCTCACGGATTTAGCTTGAAAGTTCCCGTAGGCAAGCTTTCTGATGATGCTAAACATAAAATATTATACGGAACTGGCGACCAAAAATATCGCGTTGATTTGGGTGGTGGTCGGCATTATGATACGACTTATGAGGGCGTTATTCCTAATCTGGAGCGACGCTGGAAAGAAACTGATAGCGATTTTATGCGACGAGACATTGAGCGATTTATGCGCGAGAGGGATTGCTATGCTTGTAAAGGTGCGCGCCTGAAACCTGTGGTTTTGGCGGTGACGGTTCATGAATTGAATATCGTTGACGTGTGTGATTTAAGTGTTGATGACGCGTTGGATTTGTTTGACAATAAGCTTCAATTGACTGAGCAAGAAATGATGATTGCTCGCTTGATTGTGAAGGAGATTAAATCTCGTTTGGCGTTTATGAGTAATGTTGGGCTGAACTATTTGGAGCTAAGTCGAGCAGCTAATACACTTAGTGGTGGCGAGGCGCAACGAATTCGCTTGGCGACGCAAATTGGCGCTGGACTTCAGGGCGTGCTTTACGTTCTGGACGAGCCGTCAATTGGACTTCATCAACGCGACAACGACAAGTTGATTGATATGTTGAAGCGCCTTCGTGATTTAGGAAATTCTGTCCTGGTGGTCGAGCATGACGAGGACACGATTCGCCAGAGTGATTTTCTGGTTGATATGGGGCCAGGTGCTGGTGTGAATGGCGGTCAAGTAGTGGCAATGGGGACGCCTGAAATTGTTGCGAAAAATGAGAACAGTATAACGGGTCGCTATTTATCTGGGGCGGAAAAAATTGCCGTTCCGAAAAAACGTCGCAAAGTCGTGAAAGATAGAAAGTTGATTGTTCGTGGCGCTCGCGAAAATAATCTTAAGAACATTGACGTGGAGTTTCCTTTGGGTTTGATGACTGTGGTGTCTGGTGTTTCTGGCAGCGGAAAGTCGACGCTGGTGAATGACATTGTGGCGCGAGAATTAGCGGCAGAGCTGAATCGCGCAACGACAGCGCCAGGGCTGCACGACGCTATAGAAGGTGTGAATTTGCTTGATAAGACGATCGTCATAGATCAGTCGCCAATTGGTCGGACGCCGCGCTCCAATCCAGCGACTTACACTGGAATTTTTACGCCGATTCGCGAGCTTTTTGCCAGCACGCCCGAGGCTAACGTTCGAGGCTATAAATCTGGGCGATTTAGCTTTAATGTCAAAGGCGGTCGCTGCGAAAATTGCCAGGGTGATGGTGTGATAAAAATTGAAATGCACTTTTTGCCGGACGTTTACGTTCAATGTGATGAGTGTCACGGCAAGCGTTATAACCGCGAGGCGCTGGAAATTAAGTATAAAGACAAGACGATTGCTGATGTTCTGGATATGACAATTGATCAAGCGGCGGAGTTTTTTGACAGTGTGCCGAATATTGCGCGAAAACTTCAGACGTTGGTTGAGGTTGGGCTTGGCTATATTAAACTTGGTCAGCCAGCAACTACTTTTTCAGGGGGTGAGGCGCAGCGAATTAAATTGGCAACAGAGCTCTCCAAGCGTTCCACTGGAAAAACTATGTACATTCTGGACGAGCCGACCACTGGGCTTCATTCTGCTGACGTAAAACGACTGTTGGGGATTTTACAACAATTGGTTGAAGGCGGCAATAGCATGATTATCATTGAGCATAATTTGGATGTCATAAAGTCAGCCGACTGGATAATTGATATGGGTCCAGAAGGCGGAATTGGCGGCGGTACCGTTGTGGCTTGCGGTACGCCTGAAGATATCGCCAAGGTACCAAATTCGTTCACTGGCAAATATCTGAAAAAGATGCTTTAAGATTATTTTTTACGCTTGGTTTTTGAGAGGAGAACTGACAATTGTTTTCTTAATAAAGCGCGAGTATTTGGTTGTTTCAAAGCGTGAATAACCATTGGTGAGACGGACAGGAAAATAATGAGGATTGCTGCAACTTCAATGTTTACGCCTGCTTTGGTCAAAAAAACTCGCCAGCGTAGAAGCCTAGATAAACGAATGCTGACGACCAAAGAAATCCACCGATAAGATTGAAAGTTAAGAACGTTTTTATAGTGCATTTTACTAGCGCCGGCAACGATTGGGGCGAAGGTTCTTACAATTGGTACAAATCGAGCCAGGACGATTGTCGCTGAGCCGTGCTTGTCATAAAAACTTTTCTGTTTGCTCCAAATATTTTTTTCTTGAAGAATCGGGAATTTTCTTTTTCAAACAACTTGCGCCCAACTTTGTGGCCAAAACTATAACCAACACTGTCGCCCAGCACTGCCGCTGCAAAAACCAAAAGCGCAAAAATGTGAATGTCAATGTGTAGAATGTTTTGCTGAACCATATATCCAGCGGTGAAAAGCAGGCTATCGCCAGGTAGGACGAAGCCGATCAGTAGGCCAGACTCTGCAAAAACTACTGATAAAATTGCCAATACACCAAAGCTAGTTATCAAGTGAATAAAAGATTCCATGCCTTAATTATAGCATGATTGGCGTATGCAGATTGAGCTATTCTTCAATAAATCCGCCAGATTGCCGCGCCCATAATTTTGCGTAAACGCCACGTTTTTTATTGATGAGCTCATCATGTGATCCATCCTCGACAATTTTCCCATTTTTTAGGACAATTATACGGTCCAACTTAGCAATTGTAGATAAGCGATGGGCAATGACAATTGAGGTTCGATTCTCCATCAGCGTTTTCAAAGACTTTTGGATCAACGCTTCTGACTCAGAATCTAGCGCTGAAGTCGCCTCGTCGAGGACTAGAATTGGCGCATCTTTCAGGATTGCTCTAGCAATTGCAACTCGTTGTCGCTGTCCGCCAGATAATTTAATTCCGCGCTCGCCAACCATTGTGTCAAAACCGTCTTTAAGTCCAACGATAAAATCGTAAGCGCCAGCTTTTTTTGGCGGCTTCTTCAATTTCTGCGTCTGTTGCATCGGGTCGACCGTAAGCGATGTTTTTCGCGTACGGAGCGGTGGAATAGCAATGGCTCTTGCGGTACGTAAGCGATTTTTGCGCGCAGGCTTGCTTGAGTGACTTCGGAAATATCTTGTCCGTCGATGGTGATTTTTCCCGAGTCAATATCAGCGAAGCGTAATAGCAATTTAGTGAGCGTCGTTTTTTTCCAGAACCGCTCGCTCCGACTAAACCTATTTTTTTCACCCGGTTTAATCTCCAGAGAAAAGTCGTGGAATAGAGTGTCGCCTTGACCTTCGTCGTGCGTGAAAGTTATTTTATCCATAGAAATTTCGCCGTTTGTAACTTTTAGTTTTGAATCGCTTTTATCAATCAATGTTGTTGGTGTTTGTAAGATTTCTACCATGTCATTTGCGTTACCGATAATTCGGTTGTAATTGCGCATAATTCCGTTCATGTTCCATAATTCATGAGCGACGCTGCCGGTGTAAGTGATTATAAGATAAACAGACGCCACTGATACTAAATTATTTTGAGCTGCGTACACTGCGAAGGCGATTGCTCCAATTTTAATAACCATGTTGATTGACGAATATATAGTGCTGACTTTTAAGAATCCACGCATTACGTCGAGGCTTGAATCTCGCCAAGAGTTGACGGTTTTTGTGAAAAAAATTTCTGTTCCGTAGCTTCGGCGCCAGATGACTTGACCGCTAGAACGTTTGAGATTACGTCGGCTAATTGTCCGTTCAATTTATTGCTGGCTTTGGCTTCTTTTTTTGTCAATTTCGCCATTGGCTTGGATCCGTAATAAACGACGATGCTGAAAACAATTGAGAAGATGAGTAAGAATAACGCGTATTGCCAGAGAAGGGTTGACAGGATAATTATTGAACCGACCAGTGAAACAACTAGTGGCAAAACTGACCAAATTATCGTGTCCCAAAAACTTTCTACCGCGCCGACTAATTTATTTGTTTGACTAACGAGCGACCCGCCGAATTTATTTGAATGAAAGAATAATGTTTGGTTGGTTAATTTGCTGAAACATTGAGCGTATAAATCTCGTTGCATGGCGGTTTCGAATGTCCAGGCGAGATATAAAACTAATCGCCAGCCGATGACGCTTGACCATAATTCACTGGCGCCGTATAAAGCGATTAGTGTCCATAGGTTTTTTGCGTTGTGCAGCTGATTGTGCTGGATAATATTAAGAAGCTGAGCAATTATGAGCGGGCCGACAAAAATAGTAACCACGAGTGTGAGCATTGCAAAAAATATTGCCAAGTTTCGACGGTGTTTGTACGGCTCTGATACTTTTTAAGAATAGACGAAATATTTCTTTGCTGTTAGGTTTGTTTTTCAAATCAATTCCTTTCGATAATAAATTAATATTTATAAGCTGCACAGAAAACTGAGCGTTCTTAATTATTCAAAAATGTATATTAGAGGAACTCGCCAGCGGGAGTTCATAGACTTTGATTATTATAGGGAATATATAGATATAAGTCAATTTGTGGAGCAAAAGCCTTGTTTATTTATTGTAAATACTTTACAATAGGAACATGACGCAAATTGTTAGGCGATCAACAAAATACACGAATGACGTGATGGCGATTTTAAAGAGCAAACATCATGCGACGAATGCGGAAATTGCTCAGGAATTGCGGAACATTCATCCTGAAGTCAGCGACACGACGGTGCATCGAATAACTCAGCGCCTGTGTGGCGACGGGATGATTGGTTTGGCGCCGCCGACAAAAAAAGGTTGCTTGCGATATGATATTCGTAAGGACGATCACGATCATTTTGTGTGTAGTGACTGCGATGGCTTGATGGATATTAAAATTGCCGATGAGATGAGAAAGCAGATTGCGCATGAAATTAGCGATTGTTATATTGACGGCCCGTTGGTTGTGACGGGAGTTTGTAAAAAATGCCAGAAAAGGAGGAAATAATGGCTTTATATGAAATTACAACAAAGCAAGAATTCGAAGATAAGGTGCTAAAAAGCGACAGTCCTGTACTAGTTGACTTTTGGGCGCCGTGGTGTCCGCCATGTCGTGCAATGGCTCCGCTTTTGCATCAAATTGCTGAAGAAACAGAGTTTGATATTGTTAAGGTTGACACTGAAGCAAGTCAGGAAAATGCGCAATTGGCTATGGAATATCGCGTGCAGGGAATTCCAAACATGAAGATTTTTGTTGGCGGCGAGGAAGTTGCTGAAATGATTGGCATGAAGCCAAAGCAGACATTGATTGACGCTTTGGAAAAAGCTGCGAAATAAAAAATAGAAGGGGGATTTATGAAGGGTTTTAGTGGAAATATCGAAAAACTTACATTGGCAAATAATAATTTTCGTCAAGTTCTATATACTGCCAGGCATTGTCAATTGGTGTTGATGAGCCTGCCTGTTGGCGGGGAAATTGGTTCGGAAATTCACGAGGAAAATGATCAGTTTTTCAGATTTGAGTCTGGCGAAGGTAAGGTTTTGATTGATGGCAATGAATATATTGTTTCTGACGGTAGTGCTATTATTGTGCCGGCGGGCGCTGAGCATAATGTGATAAATATCGGCGAGAAGCCGCTTAAACTCTATACGATTTATAGTCCAGCACATCATAAGGATGGAATCGTTCGGGCGACTCGCGAAGAAGCGGAGGCTAACGAAGAAGATTTTGACGGTGTAACTACCGAATAAACTGTCGCCAAAGGAGAAAGTTTTTACTAATTATGTCTCGCAAAGGATCGATAGTTGGCGAGATGCTCAGCTCATTCGTGCGGGCAATTTTTCGTGGAACTGCATGTGTCATATCGCTAGTTTTTAGGATTGTACCGTAGAAGGACCGCGTACGGGTGATTGTTTATCGTGATGATGGTGATATTTTGCTGGTCAAAAATTGTTTTAGTCGCCAAAAGTGGGCTCTACTGGGAGGCGGGGTGAAGCATAATGAGAGTTATGGACAGGCTGCCGTTAGAGAAACCTTGGAAGAAGTTGGATTAAGGGTGCATAATCTGCGATATCTCGGAGAAGCTAATTCTCATGAATCATATGCCAAATTTTCAGTTCGAGTTTTTTTGCGGCGCACGCGTCTGATTATGACATAAAATGCAACTTTGAAATAATGGAAGCCCGGTGGTTTAATAGGGATTATCTTCCTAAAGAATACACTTTTACTAACTAACTCTTTATGACATAATTGTAATATGGATAATATATTTGATATTATTGAGAAAAGTAACAATTAATTTACTTTTATCAGTGTTGATAATATAGTAAAATTGATTAACATAAGAAGGTGTTTTTATGAAGTATGAAGATATTATATTAAATGTTTCAAATGATACTATTAGTGATTATAAAGTATTCAAAGGAATAAAAATTATATTCTGAAATGTTTAAAGCAGAAGATGGAGAAAAAAACTCATTAATAAAAAGAGTGTTTGTAACTCCAAAAAAAGAAATTATGTATATTATGAAAGGGCAGATATAAATTGGAATTATTGGTCAGATAAAAACAAAAATATGACTCGAGTTTTTGATTTAAGCGATAAAAAAATCATAATATAATATTTGAAGTAACATCTGAATTGGATGATTTCTCGAAATACTTAGATGAAGAAGTAATCAAAAAAATTATAATGAAAGAAAAAGAGAAGAGATAGTAGAAGTACTAGATATTTGAGACTGTGTAAAATTCTGTGTATAGAAACCTCCTGATTATGGTTAAGAAAAACTGATCAGGAGGAATTTTTATGCCATAAGAAAGCGATCAGAAATAAAATCTCTAAGATGTTAATTGAAGGATATGAAAATGCATTAGTTTTAAATAAAATGTTAAAAAGAATTTAGAAATAATTGAGAATAAACATCCGCCCATATACGAGGCTTGTGGATTTGCCGCCACGCCTGGATTTTTGCTAGAAAGTGGCATCCGCGTTTGTTGGCTCAAATGCCGAATGTGCGATTGATTATATTGGTTGGGTCTTATGCTCAGAAATACTATTTGAATCATCGCGCTGAACGTAACTTAACGGCAACCGTATCTAATTTCGATGCATATTTACCAGATTATTTTCCGTTGGTTCATCCATCGCTGCTTAACATTGGCTGGCGTAAGCGTAATCCGTGGTTTGAAATAGATGTTGTGCCGGTTTTGCAATCTATAGTTAGGGAGTCGTTGTTGTAGTGCGACTCTGCTTTTATGTATAATATGAGTATGAACGATCGACAGATTGCCCAGCTTGAAATAGTAAAGACTAAAGTTCGTCAGTTGCTGGGTGGCGACACTTCGGGGCATGCTGATGATCATGTTGAGCGAGTGGCGTTGCTGGCAGAGCGTTTCGCTAACGAATGCAACGAATCAGTGAATCTGCAAGAAGTGCTGTTGACAGCTTGGCTGCATGATGTTGATGATTATAAGTTAGTCGGTAAAACGCAGGCGGAAAAATTGACGAACGCAGTAGATATTATGGCGCAGGTAGAAGTGAATGATGATTTAAGTCAGGCTGTGTTAGAGAATATTGCGGCGATTGGTTATAGCAAACGGCTGAACGGCAAGCAGCCGCAGCGGCTGGCGGGGAAATTGGCGTCTGATGCTGATATGTGTGATGCTATTGGCGCAGTTGGCATTGAGCGGGCGTTGACTTATGCTTGTCATCACGGCGGGCGGATTTTTGACCCTAAAGTCTGGCCGAATGTCAATCTGGCGGCGCACGAATATAACGCTGATGGCAATACGCATGATACTGACGGATTTATCAATCACTTCTTTGAGAAACTGCTGAAATTGAAAGGTTTGATGTTGACTGAACCAGGACGAATAGAAGCGGAAAATCGTCAGCAAATTATGGTTGATTTTCTTCGCGCTTACTTCCGCGAGAAGAATGTATCTGACTGGAGTGAGTTTTTGGAGGAATATTTACGTAGCGTCGGTGTCTAGAATAGACTAAACTTAGTATATTAGATATTATAGTCTAGTATGGAAAAAGATTTTGAAGATACTTAATGCTCGTTTTTGTAAGTTAACTAAAAAAATAGTGCTATCGAGAAGCGCACGCACCGATATTCTCAAAAAAATCGCTAAGACGAGGCAATAAAAGCTGAAGGTGATAAATATCAAAGACTATTTGTAAAGAAATCATTGCAATATTTACCGCATCATCTATTATTAGCGGTTTCTCATAGAATACGATTGCGATGGGCTGAAAAAATATTAGACAAATTTGCCAGAAAATACATAATCAAGCCAAAATCAATACGCCAGTTTAAAGAGTCTGAAATAAAAGAATATCAAAAACTGACGAAAGGTACTCAGTTTTGGCATGGTACCGGCCGCTGGCAGCATGGTGAGCACGGTATAACTGATGTCCTGAAAAGTTTTTGTGATGCTGCCGGACTTAAGCCAGCACGTGATGTGTATGCAGTATTTGGCGGGAGTAAGCAACGTGTTGTGTATTCGGTTTCACTGTGTCGGAGCAGAATGATCGCGCGATCGTATGCTGATATGCATAGGCTTGGGTGGAAAGAAGAAAATCGTTACGGTGATGCGCTTACGTGGGTGTCGTATTATTATGGTATGTTTTATGCTCGTCTATTTATAACTAGCGGTTTTAAAATGATGCGTCGCTGGAAAGCGTGGCGAGCATTGTCTCGTGATAATAATGGTGATAATACTTGGGGCAAAAAAGTAAATAGTCAAGCGCGAAATGTATGGGACGTTTTTTGCTTAGGCAGTGACATATCTGGAAATTATCCGATATTAATTGGTGTGAAAAATATTGATTCACAGATAAAGCTAGATAAGCCAATGTCTCAATACGAAGTTCGTGCTAATAAACTGATAAATATTGCAAATATTTCACATGTGGAAGTACCGTATGACAAGCAAGATGAAGTGCGAAAGTTATTGCACAAACACGATGTTAAATTGCCAGTAACGAGTATAGAATTAGGCGAATATGTTAGCTCAAAAGAGCGTTTTATTGACCTGATTAGCGCTTTGTAGTTATATGAAATTATGACAAAGTATAAAATTGAACGGATTTATGAGTCGACCGCGTCAGACGATAGTTATCGTGTGTTGGTCGATCGATTGTGGCCACGCGGAATTAGCAAAGAACGAGCTGCATTGGACGAGTGGAATAAAGAAATTGCCCCGACCGATGAATTACGCAAATGGTTTAATCACGATCCAGAAAAATTCCCGGAATTTTCTAGTCGTTATGTGAAGGAGCTGGATGACAATCCTGCGGCTGCCGAGGCGAAGAATAATTGGAGCAAACAATCTGCAGTTACGCTGTTATATGGCGCTAAGGATACGGAACATAATCAGGCGATAGTTCTCAAAAAGTGGCTGGAAGATTAGTCAATCGCTAGAAGAACACTTGCATAATTGCCGTATTTAGATTGTAATATATTTAATGAATCAAGCATTGCAAGCTAAGCTGAAAACTTTGCCGCGAACGCCCGGCGTTTATTTTTCATAAGTCGGCGAGCGGCGAGGTAATTTATGTTGGCAAGGCAGCGGTTCTTAAAAATCGCGTACGTCAGTATTTTCAAGATTCACGCGGGCGAGACAATAAAACTATGGCGCTGGTGGCGGAGATTTTTGATACTGATTGGATTGAAACTGAGAGCGAGGTTGACGCGCTATTTTTTTGGAAAGCGAGATGATCAAGCGGTATATGCCGCGATATAACGTTCTGTTGCGCGATGACAAATCTCAGATGTATGTTCGGATTGATATGAAAAGCGATTGGCCGACGGTCAGTTTTACGCGGAATCCTGCCGATGATGGTGCGGATTATTTGGTCCATTTTACAATGGTTTTGCGTTAAAAAAGGCATTGCGCTATTTGAGGCGAATTTTTCCATATCTCACTCACCAAAGACGCCCCGGGCAATCAAAGTTGGATGAGGATTTGGGTTTAAGTCCGAAAATAAGTGATGGTTCGGATGTGTATAAAGCTAGTTTGCGTAAATTGATAAGTTATATCAAGGGAAACCGCAAGGCTATTGCTGTGGAGTTGGAGCGTGATATGAAAACGGCTGCGGGACTTCATGATTTTGAGCGGGCGGCAAGTTTGAGAAATAAGTTGCGTGCCATGCAAGAGCTTCAGCGGCGCGTTATGTTTGGCGATAAGGAATTTTTGGATATTTCAAAAGACAAGGCGCTGGCTGATTTAGCAAAACTACTTGGCTTGAAAAATATTCCAGTGCGAATTGAGGGCTATGATATTTCTCATATGAGCGGACGTCAAGTTGTGGCGAGTATGGTGGTCTTTACGAATGGTGCGAGCGATCGTGCGGAATATCGCAAATTTAAGGTGGGTGAAAAAAACGACGACACTGGAAATATGTACGAGGTGATTTTTAGGCGACTTGGCGAGCGAAATATCAAAAGTTGGGGTCGTCCGGATCTGTTGTTAATTGACGGCGGAAAAGGTCAACTTTCGGCAGCGATTAAAGCAAGGGATGAGCGTGGAATTAAATTGCCGATTATTAGCATCGCTAAGCGCGAGGAAGAAATTATTATTCATAAAAACTGGCTCGCAAATCGGCATGTCATATATCGAGGAGTTGCAAAAATCTATTCATCAGGATGTCGCTATTCACGAAGACAATGATGTGTATGTGGTAAATTTGCATCCTGCTCAGCGCAATGCAGGCTCGCACTCAAAGAATTTACGAGGTTCTGCTACCGATGACGATTCCAGTCGGGACAATTTTACAAAAAGTTCTATTGCGACGACAGACATTGTCAAGCTTTTCCAGCGGATTCGTGACGAATCGCACCGATTTGCTGTGAGCTATCATACTGCGCTGAAGCGTCAAAATCAGACGAAAAAAACCAACTGGAGGAAATTCCGGGAATTGGCCCAAAGACACGTGCAAAATTGTTGAGAAAATTTGGTAGTGTGAAAAAAATTATCGAGGCGGATTATGCGGAATTACAGGCAGAAGTCGGCACGAAAAAGGCGAATTTGATTAAGCGCTTATCTTAAGTTTGGGCGACCAATCGACAATAAAGCATAAATTATATATAATAAGACTAATGAAAAGACAATTTGCAACGTTTTTTTGATTCGGCTAATTCTTAACTCGGTAGGTATTTGGGTTGCAGTGCGGCTGCTTGGAAATGAAACTCCGGGCGCAACTTCTGCATGGACGTTTATGATGGCAGGGTTGATATTTTCGGTAGTGAATAGCGTATTGAAACCAATTGTTACAATTTTTGGCTCTGCCAGCAATCCTATTGACATTAGGACTATTTACTTTAATTGTGAACGGCTTTATGGTTTACATTTCATTAGCTTTGGCGCCAGGGATTTCTATGACTTTTGCACATTCAATTATTGCCGGGATTATATTGAGTTTGGTAAACTATATTATAAGTAGCGCGCTGGTTTTGCAGCGGGAAGAAAAGGAGTAATATGTCAATTGATACAATTTTACCGTACGTGACGCTTGGATCTGCCGTACTGATGATTATCGCAATTTTGTTGCAGCAACGAGGCGCAAGTTTGGGTGCGGGATTCGGCTCGTCTGGAGAATTATTCACTACTCGTCGCGGATTTGATAAAAACTTGTTTGACGTAACTATTGTTTTTGCGGTGATTTTTGTGCTATCGATTTTGGCAAGTATGATTTTGCCGGGATTGCAAAAATAGGAGAATAGATTTGAGCTCGGATAATTCGTCATGGAATCGTTTTGCGCGGCTAAAAGTTTCCAGTAAAGATGTCAATAAGCGTCTGCGTAAGATTGAAAAGGGAAGCTTGCGCCATGCGCATAAATTCGTGACATCCAGGTTAGACCGCTTATCTAATGTGCGACGTCGGGTTTCTGTCTGGATTATTCTAGTATTGGTGATGATTGGCGCCAGTGCGGTGCAGTGGCATATTTCTCGCAATTCTTTCACAACAATGGCGTACACTTCTGGCGGATCGTATTCTGAGGGCGTGTTGGGTCCTTTTGGAAAAACTTAAATCCGATTTTCGCAAAAACCAATGCTGAAAAAAATCTGCCGCGAAGTTGCTATTTTTCAAGTTTGTATCGATATGACTCAACGGGCAACATAAAGGCTGACATGGCGGATAGTGTCAGTGTTAACGATAAAGAAACTGAATATACGGTTAAGCTGAAGAAGGGCTTGAAGTGGTCGGATGGACAAGATTTAACGGCGGACGATGTAATCTTTACGTTGAAGCTATTGGCGAATCCAGAAGTTGGAGCTGAAATATCTGGCTGGAAGTCTATAAAATTCGAGAAAGTGTCTGACGATTCGGTGAAGTTCATCTTGCCGTCGTCATATTCGCCGTTTGTCCACGCTTTGACATTCCCGATTATCCCTAAGCATATATTAAAAGACGTTAAACCGTCGAATTTACGTGAACATGATTTTAATAAATCGCCTATATCCAGTGGTCCGTTTGCCTTTAGGTTGCTACAGAACGTAACGAGCGATGGTAGTAAAAAAGTGCTATATCTGCAGTCGAATAGCAATTATTATGGCAGTACGCCTAAGTTAGAGCGATTCCAGCTGTACGCGTATCCGACGCAGGATGATATTGCGAAAAGTTTGCGTACGCGAGAAATTACAGGAACTCCAGAATTGATTTATAACGATCAATCCTCCGAGGTGAAATCTATGTATGTCGCAGAAGCACATTCTTTGAATAACGGAGTTTACGCGCTGTTTAATAACAACAGTCAGTTCTTGCGATCAAAAGCTGTTCGTCAAGCTTTGTCGCTCAGTGTCGACACATCCAAGCTACGCCAATCTTTGTCATTGTCTACGGAGGAATTGTCTGGTCCAACGCTTAACAAATTCCTGGGAAAGAGTTCGAACTCGTCTAGTTATGACGTCAAGAAAGCAAAATCTTTACTCGACGCTGAGGGTTGGAAGGGTGTAAATAATGTTCGCCAGAAGGGAAATGATAAATTAAAGCTCAACGTGGTTGTTTTGAAGAATAGCAATTACGAAAAGGTCGCCAGATATTTGGCTCAAGTTTGGTATGATGAGCTGAACATAGAATCGGATATTAAAGTTGTCGATCCGAATGACGCCACTCAAAATATTCTTCAGACAGTTTTGCAACCGCGCAATTTTGACGTGCTGGTTTATGAGCTCTCCTTGGGCGGCGACCCTGATGTTTACGCCTATTGGCATTCTTCACAGGCAACTAACAATGGTTTGAATTTCTCCAATTATAATAATGCGATAGCGGACGATGCTCTGGAGAGCGGCCGATCTAAAATATCGGCGAAGCAACGCGCTGATCGCTATGCGAAGTTCACTGCCATTTGGCAAGCGGACGCTCCAGCGATTGCCCTGTATCAGCCGAAGTTTGACTATATCCATATCCGGAACGTTAAAGCTCTCGACGCAAGCACTGAAGTTGTCAATCCCGTCGATCGCTATGTCGATGTTCAATATTGGGCGACAGAGAAAAAGTCCGTTTACAAAACCCCGTAATCGGGTATAATGGTAAGTGGCTATGCGGGCGTGGCGGAATTGGTAGACGCGCTAGCTTGAGGGGCTAGTGAGCATTGCGCTCGTGGAAGTTCAAGTCTTCTCGCTCGCACCAAACATATTGCAATTATTAGGCTAATTGTTTGTGATATGTTTTGTAAAATCTGATATAATAAGGGCGGTGGCGCGTTGGCGGAGCGGTTACGCAGAGGTCTGCAAAACCTTTTAGACGAGTTCGACTCTCGTACGTGCCTCCAATTTTTTGATGAATAGTCCTAGGTATTGGGCTATTTTTTATTTTGCGAAATTGTACAATTTACTTAGCGAATATAGTATAATATAAACAGTCTGGCGCGTAGGTGTCTAGATTGTATGTAAATAAGCGCGAGTGGCGGAATTGGTAGACGCGAGGGACTTAAAATCCCTTGACCAAAAGTCGTGCGGGTTCGATTCCCGCCTTGCGCACCAAAGTTGTAAAAGAAAAATAATATTGAATAGGAAAGGGACAAAGGTAAGAAATGAGTCCATTGGTAATTGTACTTATTGTTACAGTGGTAGTTTTATTAGTGCTCATAGGAGTTGTAATTGGTGCGTACAACAGTTTGGTGGTACTACGCAACCGCGTAGAAGAGGCGTGGAGCGACATTACTGTTCAGTTAAAGCGCCGAACTGATTTGATTCCAAATTTGGTCAACTCAGTAAAAGGCTACGCTACACACGAAAAAGAAGTGTTTGAGAAGGTCGCAGAAGCTCGTTCAGCAATCATGAATGCTGGCAGCGTGGCTGAAACCGCCAAGGCTGAAAATGCTTTGGAAGGCGCGTTGAAGAGCTTGTTTGCCGTATCTGAGGCTTACCCAGAATTGAAAGCAAATCAAAACTTCTTGCAATTACAACAAGAATTGGTTGACACTGAGGATAAAATCCAAGCAGCTCGCCGATTCTACAACGGTGGTGTTCGCGACCTGAATACGAAGATTCAGACTTTCCCAACAAATATCATCGCGGGAATGTTTGGCTTCCAAGCTAAGGAATTCTTCGACGTTGAGGACCGTGCAAGCGTCGAAAATCCAGTTGAAGTAAAGTTCTAATTGAATCCTGAAATGAAAATCGCTCGTCTATTTTTGGCGGGCGATTTTTGGTATAATTAACATATGTACAATGCAGTTTCTCAAAACAAACGCAACACAATATTAATTATGTCTGTGTTTGTGATAATTATTGGAGTCATCGGTTTGTTTATTGGAGTGGCGACTGATAGCTATTCACTAGCGCTTATTATTTTCATATGTGCGATATTGTATGCTTGGCTGCAATATTTTATAGCTGGTAAGTTGGCTATGATGATGACTGGCGCTCAGGAAATTAGTAAAAATGACGCTCCTGAACTTTGGCGAGTGGTGGAAAATCTGTCTATCGCTTCTGGTATGCCGATGCCGAAAGTTTATATTATTGACGATCCAGCTCCGAACGCTTTTGCGACTGGTCGCGACCCAAATCATGCTATTGTTGGTGCAACCACTGGGCTTTTAGATATTATGGACAAGCGTGAGCTGGAGGCTGTTATGGCGCATGAAATGAGCCACGTGCGAAATTACGACATTCGCGTGAGTATGATTGCTTTTGGTTTGGTTAGCGCAATTGGGCTATTTGCAGATTTGGCGCTTAGGATGATGTTTTATAGTGACGACCGTGATAGGGATGTTAATCCTATTGTCTATGCTCTCGGGCTGATCGTGGTTATATTGGCGCCGCTTTTGGCAACGATAACTCAATTGGCGGTTAGTAGGCAGCGTGAATATCTGGCGGATGCTTCGGGTGTATTATTGACACGAGATACTGAAGGGCTAGCAAGCGCGCTGGAAAAATTGCGTCAATACGGCAGACCAATGCAAAAACAAAGCTCTTCCACTGCCAATTTGTTCATGAATAATCCTTTGAAGCCCGGATTTTTCTCGAAACTATTTAGCACTCATCCACCGCTAGAAGACAGAATTGCAAGGTTGAGAAATAATGCAACAAAGATGTAATTATGGCAACGAAAACCTCCAAAAAACGAGTAGTCAAAAATCCTAAGAAGTCAAATGCTGATCATAAAAAAGGTGTATGGCCTGGTATTAAGCGTGACTTTAGTAAATTGAATCAGCAGCGACGTAATTTTCTGCAACGCCGACCTCATCGTAGTTTTCGGCTAACTAAGCGACGAGATTACCAACGAGATCTTAAAATTCCAGGATATTGGTCGCTGACAAGTGAGGCCTGTCGTCTGGTGTGGCGAAATAAGAAGACTTTCCTGGCGTTAATCATCGTTATGTCGATATTGACGTTTGCCTTAGCCAGCGTCATGTCGCAAGATACATACCAACAACTTAAAGACGTGATGAATCAGGCTGAGTCAAATGGATTCGGCGGAATTTATACAACAATTAGCCTATTTTCTGGCGTTGCGGTTAGCTATATTTCTGGCAGTGGAACGGCTGGTGGAAATGTACAGCAAGCGGCGGGAATTTTTCTGGGGCTATTAACTTGGCTGTCGTCCGTTTGGTTGACGCGAGCTATTTTAATTGGTAAAAAACCGAAAATGCGCGACGGTTTGTATAGTTCTGGATCGCCCATAATTGCGCTAATAATTGTCATCGGGGTTTTCCTAATTCAAATGGTGCCGGCGGCAGTGGCGGTGATTATTTATAGCGCGCTTAATGCTTCGGGAGTGTTAAATCAAACGCCGATTTTGATGGCGGCTGGCGGTGCGGCGATTCTAATAGTGGCGATGTCCGTCTATTGGGCGACTTCTACGGTTTTTGCGATGATCATCGTAACATTGCCGGGAATGTATCCGTTTCACGCGCTGCGTTTGTCGGGCGATATTGTGACGGGGCGAAGACTAAGGATTTTGCTGAGATTTGTGTGGGCTGTTGTTCTGTCTGTGCTTTTGTGGGCGGTCGTTCTGATTCCGGCAATTCTGCTTGACGGCGCACTGAAGGGATGGATTAGTAGTATCGACTGGCTACCAATTGTCCCGACAACTGGCTTGATTTTACTTTACGTAACGATAGTTATGATTTCCGTATATGTCTATTTGTTCTACAGAAAGGTGGTTGAAAGTGACACCAAAAAAACCAAGAATTGACGAAATCAAAGACCTGTTAAATCGTTATAGCTACGAATATTACACCTTGGACAAACCGAGCGTGAGCGATGCGGTTTATGACAGTCTGATGGATGAGCTGAAGAAAATTGAATCGGATCATCCGGAACTGATTACTGTCGATAGTCCTACGCAGCGAGTTGGAAATAAGCTGCTCGACGGTTTTCAAAAAGTCGAGCACGCGCGCCGAATGGTCAGTTTGAATGACGTTTTCGATAAAAAGTGAAGTTGAGGCGTGGATTGAGCGAACTGATAAATTGATACCGGGTCAGCGACATGAATTTTTTACGGATATAAAAATGGACGGCTTGGCGTGCGCGTTGATTTATGTCGACGGTGTATTGTCGCAAGCTGTGACGCGTGGCGATAGTTTTGTTGGCGAAGATGTAACGAATAATGTTCGGACTATTAAAAACGTACCGCTTCGTCTGCGTGAAGCGGCGGGTTTTGAAAAATTTTTTTGCGCGGTCGGACAGAGATTCGTGGCGAAATTGTCATGCTGAAACGAGATTTTGAGGAGCTTAATAAAAAGCAGAAATCTCTAGGGCTGCCTACATTTGCTAATCCGCGCAATTTGGCTGCGGGGACAATTCGTCAATTAGATCCTGCGCTGGTAGCGGCGCGTCCGTTGCATTTTCGCGGATATGATGTGATCCGCGATGATAGTTCGGAAGTTCCGACGAATAGTTTTGCTTACGAGGCTTTGACGGCGCTGGGGATTTCTCGCAATCAGCAGGCCAGTGTTTTTGACAATTTGTCCGACGTGATGAAATTTGTTGATGAATGGAGCGACAAGCGTCATGATTTGCCGTTTAATACGGACGGGCTGGTCATTAAGATTAACGATCGAGAGATATACGACAATCTCGGTATGGTGGGTAAAAATCCGCGCGCGGCGGTGGCTTATAAGTATGCGGCCGAAGAGGCTACGACGATCGTTCGAGATATAGTCATTTCTATTGGGCGAACTGGCGCGGCGACTCCGGTGGCTGTGTTTGATCCAGTAGTGGTGGCGGGAACTACGGTGCAGCACGCCAGTTTGCATAACGCCGATGAAATTGAGCGTTTGGATATTCGACGAGGCGACACTGCAGTGATTTTTAAGGCTGGCGATATTATTCCGCAAGTTGAGAGTGTCTTGAAGGAATTGCGACCTGCAGATTCTGAGCCAATTGATTATGAAGCAGAATTAAAACGGCAATATCCGGAGTTGGAATTTGTGCGACCGAAAGGTGAAGCCGTTTATCGAGTTAAAGGTTCTAACGGTCCATTGATTTTGAAGCGAGCTCTGGCGCATTTCGCGTCGAAGGGTGCGCTTGATATTGATACGCTTGGTGAAAAGAACGTGGAAGTTTTGATTGACAATGGTTTGGTCGGCGATTTGGCGGATATTTTTACGCTTACTAAAGACGATTTGCTGAAACTGGATCGGTTTGCTGATATTTCTGCGCAAAAGTTAATCTCGGCAATTGCTGATAAAAAAAGCCCAGAATTAGAGCGATTTTTGTACGGTCTGGGAATCCGTCATATTGGCGCGCAAACGGCGATTGATTTGACGAATCATTTTGAGAGCATGGAAAATTTGGCGAAAGCGACAATTGATGATTTGCGGAAAGTTGATGGCGTGGGTGAAATTGTTGCTGAATCTGTGGTGGCGTGGTTTGCTGATGAGGATAACGTAAAATTGCTCAATAAATTCACCGAGCTAGGAGTCGTTCCTCGGTTTAATAAAAAGTCTGGTAACTTGAGCGGAAAAAGTTTTGTCATCACAGGTACTCTGAAATCTATGGGGCGCGACGTTGCTGCGGATAAAATTCGTAATCTCGGTGGAGTTTTTCAAACTGCAGTTTCTAAAGACACGACATATTTGGTGGCTGGTGGTAAGGTTGGTGCTAGCAAATTGAAAAAGGCTGAGCAATACGGCACGAAAATCATTGACGAAGAAGAGTTGTTGAGGATGATAGAAAGCGCGGGATGAATTAATGTATAATTTACGCATGGATAGGATTAAAAAACCGAGACTCTACTGTTTTTCTCCAGCAGTAATGCTGGCGACGTTGACAATTGAAATCATTCTGGCGATATATACTTTTTGGAAATATAAATTGAATGCTGTGACGAAGATTGTGATCATGCTGTTGATCTGTTTGGCGCTGTTTCAATGGGCTGAATATAACGTTTGTGAAGGTGCGGTCCTTCTGGACAATCTCGGCTGGGCTAAACTTGGCTATATTGCAATTACTATACTTCCGCCTCTGGGCATTCATTTGATATATGAAATTTCTGGTGATAAGAGGCGATGGATTCCTGTGCTTGGTTATACTTTTGCCGCAATGTTTATTAGCTATTTTCTATTGGAGGCTAACGGAATTAAGTCTGGGGCTTGCCTGGGCAATTATGTGATTTTTGAAAATCAGCCGGGCGTCGGAATGTGGTATGGTTTGTATTATTACGGCCTATTATTTGCGGCAATTGCTTATGCGTATGTTAAGAGTAAAACCTCCAGTAAACACATTCGGCGCTCTCTAGGTTCGTTGATTGTGGGATATGTTCTATTTATGGCGCCTACGACGTTTGTCAATATCATTGATCCGTCGACTATTATCGGAATTCCGTCAATTATGTGTGGATTTGCAGTTTTGATGGCGGTAGTTTTAGCTGGGAAAGTTTTGCCAGAATATGTAAATGAGAAATGATGCTTGTGTTTTTTTGGGCGATAATGCATAATTAAACATGAGCTGGTACGCATAGGGGCATTCTCCTATGCTTGCCAATTGAAAGACAAACACATATTCAAATATGCCCCGGGTGGGCGCGTAGCAGCTCTTCTATAATGCTTATGGTATGATATAGTTATGGTTACTGTTTCAAAAAAGAAGGAAGAAAAACTAGCAAAATTAGTGCGAGAATTTTTTGCTGTTCATCCAGATGTGAAGCTTGTGGCGATAACTGGTAGCGCCGGAAAGGCTAGTGCAAAAATAGCTATCGGTACGGTTTTAGCGCAACAATTTGATATTCAACTTCGCAATGAAGAGCCGAAGACGAAAGCTGACGTTTTCCTCCAGATGATGGGCGTGAAAATGCCTGAAAAAGGCCTTTTCAAATGGTGGAAAGTGATGCGCGCCGTAAAGAAGAGAATTAAGGCCGAAAAACCGGAAGTTCAGGTAATTGTTCAGGAATTTAACCCAAAGGAACTTGGCTATAACGATTGGTTTAAGGCTTATGTTGTGCCAGATATTACGGTTGTAACTTCTGTGACAAATGGTCGAATGCAGGTTGAATATTCCTTGGAGGAAGTGGCGAATGAGATGATTTCGCTGGCGAATTTCTCGCGAATGGCGATGATAAATCGTGATGATATTGATGGGCGTTTTGCTAGCTTTTTGACAAATCCTAATATCACTACTTACGGAAGTGATCCAGTGGCGGAGTATAATTTTGACGATCGTAATTTTTCCTTGAAAGATGGACATCACGGATTTATTATGTCGCCGGAAAACCCTAATGGATTAGAAGTCAATGTTAAGCTAATTGGCGAGCATAATATTCGTCCAGCGATCGTGGCGGCAGCTATTGGGTATGCGTTTGGTGAAACTGAGGAGAATATAAAAAAAGGTATAGAGAATTTGCGTCCACTGCCTGGCAGGATGAATTTGCTGAAGGGCGCGGATAACACTTGGTTGATTGATGATAGCTATAGTTCGACGCCGTTGACCGCCTTAGCTGCTTTGCAATCTTTGTATCGAATTGAGACTCCGCAGCGCATTGCTGTACTTGGCAACATGAACGGCTTAAAGGGAATTTTCGAGCAAGCTCACGCTGAACTTGGTTCGCACTGTAGTCCGGATTTGTTGGATTGGGTTGTGACGGTTGGCGAGAAAGCTAATCAATATTTGGCGCCGGCCGCACGCCAAAGAGGTTGCCAGGTGAAGGAATGCAAGAATGCCATTGAGGCTGGGTCTTTCGTGCGCGACAAATTGAAATCTGAAGGCGTCGCTCTGTTTAAGGGTTCGAGTGGTGGTGTATGGCTGGAGGAATCTATAAAAATCAACCTTCATAGCACTGAGGACGATAAATACTTAGTCAGGCAAACGCCGGAGTGGATTGCTAGGAAAAACCAATTTTTCTCACAATTTAAAGATTAATGTGATATATTAAATTCAAGGTATATAAAACAAGGGGGAATGATGGATCAAGGTAATCAACCTGCACCGCAGCCGCAATATAACAGCGTGCCGATGCAACCAAAAAAGAAGAAAACGGGATTGATAATTGGCATAGTGCTGGGAGTTATAGCTCTTATTGCTATTATTTCTGCTGTGCTAGTTTATTTCTTGTGGTGGCAGAATCCGGAAAAGATGGTTACGGACGCTGTGTCTAATGCTATTATAGCAAAGAAGATGACTGCCGACGGTAAGGTGGTTATTGATATGCGCGACCAAGGGAAAATAGAGCTAAACGTAAAGACTGCTACTGAGTCGGGAAAATCAAAGGCGAATATTGACGCTAAGCTTAATATCAAAGGGGTCGAAAAGAGTATTCCACTAGATGGTGATATGGTTCTTGGTGATGACGGGACGATATACGTGAAGATAAATAACTTTAAGGATTTGTATGGCACTTTGCTTGAAATAGTTATGGAGTCTTCGTCCGGCGGCAAGGCATCAAGGGCTCAAATAGAGACTTACCGTGATCAAACTTTGAGAAAGATGAGCTCTGAGATAGATAAAATGAGCAATACATGGATGAAGGTTTCTCCAGATGAAATCGGTAGCGAATACAAGTGTGGAATTAACGCTCTGAAGAAAATTCAAAGTGACGAAAGTGTCCGCAAGGAAGTAGTTCAACTTTATCAAAAGAATAGCTTCTTCACTATAAAAGACTCAAAGATTAGCGATCGTAATGGTGGACGTGGTTTTGAACTAAAGGGTGATAACAGTAAATTGTCGAAATTTAATGATGAGTTTAAAAATTCTTCAGCAGGCAAGGCACTCAGTAAGTGTGGAAAATCTAATAGCTACAAGAGTAGTGATTCGTCATCTATCGACACGGCTTCATTGAAGGTGTGGGTTGATAGATCGTCTCATGAACTGAAAGCCTTGGAATTGAAAGGTGATGGCAAGAAGGTTTCTGTAGAAATTTCATTTGACATTAATATGAACAAGTCTGAGGAAATTAAGGCGCCGTCGGACGCTGAAAGCTTGAAAGAGTTTGTAGAAGGTTTTATGAGCGGATATTCGAGCGGATTGTCATCAACCTCGACTAGACGATAGTTTAATTGCTTAATAATAATCCCGTTCGTAATGAGCGGGATTATTTGCTATAATTACAGATATGAGACGCTATAATCCGACAGAAATTGAACAAAAATGGCAAAACAAATGGGAGGCTGACGGCACCTACGCGGTTGATTTTAATGACACGACCCGACCGAAATATTACAGTTTGAGCATGCTTCCGGGGATTACAGGGGCGGGAATTCACATTGGTCACGGTCGTACTTTTTCAATTTGCCGATATCAAGGCACGATTCAAGCGTCAGCAGGGCTATAATGTCTATCATCCAATCGGCTGGGACAGCTTTGGTTTGCCGGTTGAAAATTACGCTATTAAAGTCGGAAAAAAACGCCGCGTGTAGCGCATGATGAGGCGAAGGTTCATTTTAAGGAGCAATTGAAGCGACTTGGGTTTAGTTATGATTGGACAAAAGAAATTTCTACAGCTGATCCAGAATATTACAAATGGACTCAGTGGATTTTTACGCAATTGTATAAGCACGATTTGGCATATCAAAAAGAGCAGCCACAATGGTGGTGTGAAACTGATAACACAGTGCTTGCCAACGAACAGGTTGAAGGTGGCAAATGTTGGCGCTGCGGTAATCCTGTAACCAAGCGGAATCTCAAGCAGTGGTTCTTCCGAATTACGGCGTATGCAGATGAAATTTTAGAGGCAACCGATGAGCTTGACTGGACGGAAATGGTTAAAACCATGCAGAAAAATTGGATTGGTCGATCAGTTGGCGCGGAAGTTGAGTTTGCGGTTAGCGGTCAAGATTCCAAGATTACAGTTTTCACAACTCGTCCTGATACGTTATTTGGCGCGACGTATGTAGCTTTGGCGCCGGAGCATCCTCTGATTCCTCAGTTGGTCAATTCTGATACACGCGAAAAGGTTGAAGCATATATCCAAGCTTCGCAGCAAAAATCTGATGTTGAACGCCAAGAGAATAAAAGAGAAAACGGGCGTATTTACGGGAAGTTATGTTATAAACCCAGTTAATGGTCAAAAATTGCCGATTTGGGTGGCGGATTATGTTTTGGGTGGCTATGGAACCGGCGCAGTCATGGCAGTGCCAGCGCACGACGAGCGCGATTTTGCGTTTGCCGAGAAGTTTGACTTGCCGATTATCCAGGTTATTGATAAGCCTGAGCATTCAGCCGATGCTGGCTGTTATTCTGGTGAAGGTGAGCTGATAAATTCCGGTCAATTCAACGGGATCAGGAGCGAGGATGCTCGCGAGCAAATTGTTGCGTGGCTGGAGCAGCAGAATTCTGGGCGAAGCAAAACCACGTATAAAATGCGCGATTGGTTGATTTCTCGTCAGCGCTATTGGGGCGCTCCGATTCCAATTGTTCATGTTGATGGTCGTGCGCCAATTGCCGTGGCTGATGAGTGCTTGCCGGTGATTTTACCAGAGGTGGAGAACTTTAAGCCAACGGGCGGGAATACTTCTGTTTTGGCTCAAGTTGATGATTGGGTGCGAGTTTGGGTGGATGTTGAAACTGGAAAAACTGTGCCGATTACGGAAAATAAACCTGACGGCGATAATTGGGTAGAAGGTCGACGCGAGACTGACACTTTGGATGGTTATGCTTGCTCTAGCTGGTATTTCTTGCGATATCTCGATCCGCACAACGATAATGAAGCATGGAATCCTGAGAGAATTAACCATTGGATGCCGGTTGATTATTACAATGGTGCTGACCACGCCGTGGCTCACTTGCTATACAGTCGTTTCTGGATGCGATTTTTCTATAAGCTCGGCCTCGTTCCGACTCCAGAACCTTTCAAGCGAATGATGTACAATGCATACATTATGGCTCCAGACGGTCAGAAAATGTCCAAGTCTAAGGGCAATGTCATTGATCCAATGGAGATTATGGACAGCGGATACGGTGCCGACGCGCTGCGAGTTTACGAAATGTTCATCGCGCCTTATGACATGGACGCGCCATGGGATCCTCGTGGTGTTCCGGGAACTTATCGATTCTTAAATCGAGCATGGAATTTGGTTCAGGAGTTTGTTGATAAGAATAACGATTCAAGTAATTCTCCTGAAATGGATGAAAAAACAACTCAAGAACTATTGCGATTAACTCACTTGACAATTAAAAAAGTTACTCGCGACATCGAAGATGAGAAGTTTAATACAGCCGTGGCTTCGATGATGGAAATGGTCAATGGTCTGTATAAGATAAAAGAATCGCACGGAATTGATATGTCGGACGAGTGGCGATTTGCATTAGAAAGTTTGATTCAGATTTTGGCACCTTTTGCTCCGCATATCACAGAAGAATTATGGCGTGAAATGGGTCATGATGACACGGTTCACGTTGGTCACTGGCCGAAGTGGGATGAAAAGTATCTAAAGAGTAGTGTGATGACTATTATAGTTCAAGTGAACGGCAAGCTTCGTGCGAAACTTGAACTGCCGAGTGATATGGACAGGCAGGGTGTTGAAGTGGCAGCCCTAGCTGACGAAAATGTCCAGAAATTCACAAACAATAAACCACCTAAAAAGATGGTTTATGTTCCAGGCAAGCTGGTGAATATCGTGGTTTAGGAAATAATCTACCTCGATTTATCTTTATTATTGTAAAAAAAGTTAGTATCATTATCTAATTTACGTACAAGCTCTTGAGATTGTCCAATAAAAAGGTATAATGGTACGTAAGTTTTATGACAACCTAAAAGAGGAGAATAAATTATGGCACAACCTAAGAAACAGAGTAGCCCACGTAAAACTGGTCTTCGTCGCAGCCACTTGGTATTAAAATTGGCACGTCGCGTTAACGCAACTTCACCAGTTAAGGTGAAGACAACCAAGCGTGAAACTGGTAAAACAACAAAATAATAATTACGAACAGGACGCTTAATAATGGCATCAAACCGTCATTTGGGACGAATTGTCGCACTGCAAACACTTTATGAACATGAATTTCGCAAAGAGGTTGGTGATAGCGATGTTGATTATAAGACTATTTTAAAGCGTAATTTGGCTGAATATAAATCATCGGTTGACGATATTGAATTTATTGATAATTTGATCAGCGGCGTACTTTCGACGCAGAGTCAATTGGACGAGAAATTGCAACCATTGGCGCCAGAATGGCCTATCAGTCAGTTGCCGCGAATCGATCGGGCGGTACTTAGAATTGGTTTATATGAATTGCTATATTGTGCAGATACCGTTCCGCCGAAAGTGGTGATTAACGAAGCGGTAGAGCTGGCGAAAGCGTTCGGTTCGGATAACTCGGGTAAGTTTGTGAATGGCGTGCTTGGCACGGCACTCCGTACTCTCGTGGAGGAGTCCGACAGTGAGAACAAGCAACTTTGATAAGATAAAAAAATATTTTGGTGGCAGCAAGAAGCCATTGATTCAGGAAATTGTACGCGAGCCAACTGCTGGTGGCGTGATTTTTCGTCGTAATAAAAAGGGCGAGGCAGAGTTTTTGCTTTATCAGGACGCTCGCGACCGCTGGACAATTCCCAAAGGTCATATTGAGCCAGGTGAAACAGCTCAGGTGACGGCTCGTAGGGAAATCGGTGAGGAAACTGGACTAAAGAAAATTGAACTGCACGGCTGGCTTGGTAAGGTAATTTTCGTTATCGTCGAATCGATAAATTGGTATTGATGACAACGCAAGTTTATCTAGTTAAGGCATTGGATCCTAATGAGAAACTCCAAAAGGAAGAGTGGATGAATGGTCTTAAATGGTTTAGTTTTCATGAGGCGCTGGATGAAGTTGAATATGAAGATATTGGCAAGCTGATTCTTTTGGCAATGAAACGAATTAGACAGGAGAATTTATAAATGAACGGAATGAACACTGCGCCATATCAAGATTTTGCGCGCGAAAAATTAGGTTTTGAATTTACGAATTTGGATTTGCTGATTACAGCTTTGACTCACCGTAGTTATGTGAATGAGCACCGAAAATCCGTTCATCACCACAATGAGCGCTTGGAATTCTTAGGTGATGCGGTTTTGGAATTGGCGGTAACAGAATATTTGTTTACGCATTTTTCTGAGCCAGAGGGAATTTTAACTGCCTGGCGGGCAGCTTTGGTGCGGACGGAAAGTATTGGCGATGCTGGTGATAAGTTGGGTTATGGTCCGCTGATTCGTATGTCAAAGGGCGAGAAGAATGGCTCAGAGCGAGCGCATTTACAGATTTTAGCTAATGCGTTTGAGGCGGTAATCGGCGCTATTTATTTGGAGCGTGGCTTTGACGATGCTCGCGATTTTATTCACAAGCATATAATTGTTAAGCTGGACGGAATTTTGGAGTCTGGCAGTTGGCGTGATCCGAAGTCGTATTTGCAGGAAATTTCTCAGCGAGTTGACAATCAAACGCCAGTATATAAAGTCCTGAGCGAAGAAGGTCCAGATCACGATAAAGTCTTTACTCTTGGGGTTTTTGTTGGTGATAATATGATGGGGCGAGGTATTGGTCCATCTAAGCAAGTTGCTCAACAGCAAGCCGCTCGTGCTGCAATTGCTAAATATAAAGAATCTGGCGAGAAATAATTAAAGTTTGCACGGCGTAAACTGCTCGTGTATAATGAAAATACAGTTTAATTCCAGGAGGAGGGGCAGAATGTCAACAATAGATCAGCAGTTTGTAGAATATACTGTAAAGGCGTTGGTTGGACATCCAGAAGACGTCGTAGTAGACCGAACAATTGATGAAAAGGGCGTTTTACTAACATTGACAGTTAATCCAGCAGATTTGGGTCGAGTTATTGGTAAGCGCGGCAGTACGGCACAGAGTTTGCGCACGCTTCTGCGAGCTTTGGGCGCAAAGAATGATGCTCGATATAACTTGAAGATCGTTAACAATGATGGTTTTTCTGGTGAGCGTGAGAGTAATAGTTATAACGATCATGCTTCTGTGGATAACTCAACAGATGAAGCTGTGGAAAATGGATCATCTTACGCAGAAAACACCAGAAAAGAGCTTGCAGAACTCGACGATCTTGATATATAATTAAAACCAGTTCAAGCACAGACATTATGCGAGAACAGCTCTATGCGAGACAATGGGTAACCATTGAGAGCCTTATTTGTGCTAAAAAACCGTCCTTAGTGGGGCGGTTTTTTGGTGGGAAATAATTTCTGTAAAAAGACATGAAAATAGCCCGCCGAAAACGTACTCAAGTCGAGACTTGATGTCTCAACGAGCTATTTTCGGCGGGCGTTAGAAAACCCTTTTAATCGACCAATGTCCTCCGTCCCAGAACAGGACGTAGGGTTCGTCTAGCTTGGCGATTATCTCGAAAGCGCTTGCAAGTCGCTTAGATTCGGTTACCTGTTCTACAACAGGCCAGATCTCGACTCCTATTCCGGTTTTGGCGGGTTTCCCCTTACTCCATGACCGTGGTACTACCTTGAGCACCATGGTGTCTCCGGCGTAGACTGCGAAGCCGGTAACTTCATCGAAATCAGACTTCAGAGTTTCAATTCGGTTAATATCTCCGGAGTCGGAGTAGGGGGTGAGATGTTCCCGTACTAAGTCCTCGATGTGATTTTTGTAACCACGACGAGGTATGGTGCACGCGTTTATTTCCAGAGTGTGCTCCTCCATTTTGATGGAGAGATTAGAACCTTCCGCGGACCAGTTAGTGTTTTTATCGGTGATACAAGACATGACGTCTCTCTCTTCCTCTAAGGGCTACTTCTACTCGGTTGAGTAGAAGTTAATATATACATATCATACCTGGACAAAAAAGTCAACACTTGCTACACTGTAACAGATGAGAAAGTTTCAAGTAATTACGCTTTTCCCAGAAATGACAACGGGAGTTTTTAATAATTCCATGATGTGGAAGGCGCAGAAAGACGGTATCGTGGAGCTCACTACGGTGAATTTGCGGGAGTTTGGTTTGGGGCCGCGGCGTCAGGTGGATGATACGCCGTATGGTGGTGGTGACGGAATGCTTCTTATGGTTGAGCCGTTATGGAAAGCGGTAGAATTTGCGAAATCTCAGGATGAAACAGCGAAGGTGGTGTTAATGAGTCCGCGCGGGCAGCGCTGGAAGCAGGCTAAAGCCCAGGAAGAAGCCGATGATAACAGAGGTGTGATATTTATTTGCGGGCGATACGAGGGTGTTGATGAGCGAATTTTAGAACTAGTTGATGAGCAATGGAGTATTGGCGATTTTGTACTGACGGGCGGAGAGCTGGCGGCAATGATGATGATTGATTCTATTGTTAGGTTGATTCCTGGCGTTTTGGGCGGCGAAAAGTCTGCGGAAATTGAAAGTTTTTCAGATGGAGAAACGTTGGAATTTCCACAATATACACGACCTGAGGAGTTTAAAGGTTTACGTGTGCCGGATGTTTTATTGAGCGGACACCACGGAAAAAAATTGCCGAGTGGCGCGCTGAACAATCGCGGATATTGATAAAGAAAAAAATACCCCATAGAGCGGGGTATTTTTTTAAAATTGTGGTGGATTTGTCGTAGAGCGAAAGATACGATTTTGTGGTGTTTATTTTTTTGTAACGTTCGCTGATTTAACTTTATGACGTTTTTATAAAAAGTGCAAGTGCTTTCGTAAAAAAATACAACAAGCTTGAGCTTTTTTTGACGCGCAAGCTATACTGAAATTATGTCTAGAAAAGTGAATAAAATTGTTAAATTGATTACAGGACTATTAATAATGGTGTCATTATTATGTCAATTATTTACGTTTGAGAAGTTTTCTGCGGTCATTACTTCTGCGGGGATTCCGCCATATTTAAGTCTTCCGATTGCGATAATATTGGTGGTTGTTGAGCTGATGTCGTTGCCGTTTTTAATTGATATGAATATGCCAAAAAGAATTACTCTGGCGAGCAGAACGGCTGGTTTTTTGAGTTTGGGGATTATGACGGCAATTGGTTTTTTTGGCGTTTGCGAATGGTCATGCGGCGGTGATGTTTGGTGCAACGATAAAGAATGTGAATAATGTGACTGCGATTTTTCTGATATTCGTAATGTGGGTTTTGTTGATCTGTGCAAATTTATCGACGAAAAAAACAGCCAAATAATTGGCTGCTAAATTTCAAACTTGGCTGGGATGGAGGGATTCGAACCCCCGAATGGCGGGACCAGAACCCGCTGCCTTACCACTTGGCGACATCCCAACGGCAAACATAATTGTACTATAGAAAAATGATTTCCGCAAGCGTTTACTGGCCAGCGTTGACGCGATATACTGGTAGTATGGATTTGCAATGGATCGTGAAGCTAATTGCTGACGGACTAGTGGTGCCGGTCGTGCTAATTGGTGCGTACGCGCTGATAAAATTGGTTCCAAATAAAGAGAAATATCAAGTTTATAGTCAGGTGTTGATGGCTGGATTGACTGCTTACGTGGCGGCAAAAATCATCGGGTCAATTTATCAACCAGATCAGATGCGTCCGTTCGAGATTCTGGGCGTATCCGCCGGTGCGTCATTCCTTAATAATCCGGGTTTTCCGTCTGATCACGCTCTATTTACAATGGCAATTACTTTGGCGGTATTCTTCGGAGCAAAGAGTTGGCGGCTGGCTGTTATTTGTTTGGTTATGACGATCTTAATATGTGTCGGTCGGGTTATTGCATTGGTACATACGCCACTTGACGTTGTTGGCGGATTATTGATTGCCTGTGTAGGAATTGTTTGGTATAGACCGATGAATCTACTGAAAAAGCATAATATTTAAGCATATACATTTGCAATATTGACAAGTTTACGTTACAATTTACGTATGAAATTATTGTCAGCTATTTTCCGTGAAGAAATATCAGATTACACATATCCATTTTCAAGGCGAGTTTTCTTGAGGATTTTGGCGATTTTAGTTGCTAGCGGCGTGGCTATCTGGTTGCTGGCGCTTGCGTTTGATAAATTTATGATTACACCCGTATTTTTGCGCGAACGCTGAGCATATTTCTATTTGTGCAAACAGCACGAGCATCGCATCTTACGTTGCGTTGGTTTTGGCGGGAATTATGTTGGTGCCGGTGCTGGCGGTATTTGGTATTAAGCGACCTTTGCTAGTAGTAATCGCGGCAACTGTGTCGTTGTGGGGTGCTACATTATGGGCTGGCGGATCTTGGATTTTGTCATTGTTATGGGTGGTTTTGGCGACAGTTTTGGTATATTTGTCGTTAATTTGGTTAAATAGAATTCGCGGCAATGGCGCAGCAATTTTATTTATGACTTTATTCGCAATCTTAGCACGAGTTGTCTTGGCGTTATAATCACTGTACACTAAGTGTATGGAAATCATTATCATTATTCTCTTTAATCGTTATTACTATTGGTTTGGGCGCGACTTTATTTGTCTTGCAATCAAAAATCAGCGAGCTAAAAAATCAATCATCCGTCGAGCTAATTAAAACCGATGTCGTAGAATTGGGGCGGACTATTGCGAAACTGAATGAATCCGTTAGTGATAAGTTGGAGCGAAGTAACGCGCAAGTTCAGACTTCCGTGCAGAAACAATTATCAGAAAGCGCGAAGTTGGTGGCTGACGTGACGCAGCGATTGGCGAAATTGGATGAGACTAATAAGCGCGTGGTTGATGTGGCGACCGATCTGAAAACCTTGCAAAACGTGTTACAAAATCCAAAGCAGCGTGGCGTTTTTGGGGAGTTTTATCTGGAAAGTGTGCTGGATAACGTCTTGCCAGCCAAGCAGTATCAAATGCAATATCGCTTCAAGGATGGCGAAATTGTTGACGCGGTTATTTTTCTGGACAAGGGGCAGATATTGCCGGTGGACAGTAAGTTTTCTTTGGAGAATTACAATCGGATGATTAATGCCGAGACAAAATCTGAGCGTGAAATGTGGCTGAATAAGGTGAAGGCTGATCTTAAGGGGCGAATTGACGAAACTAGTAAATACATTCGTCCGCGCGAAAACACCATGGATTTTGCTTTTATGTTTATCCCTAGCGAATCTTTGTATTATGATCTTCTGATTAATAATGTCGGTCAGGGCGGTTCGAGTCGCGACCTGATTGAATATGCGTTCCGAGATAAGCGAGTGATTATTGTTAGTCCGACTAGTTTTCTGGCGTACCTGCAGACCGTTCTTCAGGGGCTTCGTAGCCTACAAATTGAAGAGCAGGCCAAAGATATTCAGGTTCGAGTTGGTCAATTAGGCGTTCATATTAAAAAGTTTGATGAGTTGATGACGAAAATGGGCAAGAGTTTAAGTACGACCGTTGGTCATTATAACAATACATACAAGGAATTGGGGAAGATCGATAAGGATGTCGTGCGAATTTCTGGTGGCGATAACCAAGCGCAGCCGGAGCTGATTGATCGGCCGACTCAGGAAGATTGACATAAAAATACCCCGCCGATTAAGCGGGATATTTTATTGTGAAGTTATAATCTATTCTTCGTCTTTGTTTCGGTAATTGACGAGTAGAAATAGGTTACCGCCTAATGCTGCGCCGATTAGGGTAGCGGCAATTACTTCCAGGCTAAAGCGTGAATAGCTCTTTTCACCTTCAGCTGGCAATACTCCGTTGCTACGTAGTTGAGAGTCGGTTTTCTCTGTAACAGCCAAAGAAACTGCTGGGTTCAAAGTTGCGCCTGAGATGTAGATCTCGCGTGGGTAAGTGCGGCCGTTTTTCTCAGTTTGAGTAGTACTTTGATCTTTTTGGATTTTTGCAATAGCAGTACTTTTAATGTACGAAGAGATTGAGCCAGATACGACAAGACCAATCATCAATGCCAAGCCAATTCCAAAAGCTTGACCAGCTGCTTTGATTTCTTTGCGCTGCAAAACTGCGGCGACGCCAAATACAAATACAGCGGTACCGACTAATTCCATCGCGAAGATGTTCCAAGAGAACGCAGTGAATTGGTCAAAGCTTAGGGCGAATCCGCCGTTTGTTAATGAGCCAACAAGTACGATAGCTGCCATTGCACCGAGGAATTGTGCGCCCCAGTAAAATGGAACAAGTATGGTCTTTAGCTTACGCATTGTCCATAGACCAAACGTGACAGCTGGGTTTACGTGTGCGCCAGAAATGTTGCCGATAATTGCAACGATGAACATCAACGCAAAACCGACATACATTGATGACAAAATGTCTGATGCGAATAATGCGGCAAGTGTCAAAAATGAACGTGCCGATAACTTCCGCAATAACGATGTTAATTAAGTTGTTTGGTAATTTAGAATCTAGTTCGACACGCTTGCTTTTAGCGGTAGATTCAGCAACGACGCGCTTTACGGTCGTTTTGGTTTCAGTCTTAGCGGCAGCGGTTTTCTTTTCTGCGGCTTTAACTGGGGCTTTCTTTGAAGTTTTCTTCGTAGCCATATTCCCTCCTTAAAGTAATATCACGACTATTATAACATAATTTGCTATACTGTAGTTATGGGATTATTTGTAAATCAACAGGATCAGCGCAGTGAATTGCAAGAGCGAATTGCGGCAGAATTAAGAGAGAAGGCAAAAGCTTCGAGTTTGCAAGAAAAGGCAACTATGGACGGTGTCGACGACATAAGATATTTGGAAGACACGAAACAGACGACGACTTTGGCGTGGGCGTGGATTTTAATTGCTATTATGGCTGGTGCGGTGATTGTAATGTTTTTAATGCAAGGACGATAAAATGGCTGACTTAGACGAATTGAGAAGAGAAATAGTTTTGGCGGTTTCGCAATCCAAATCTCCGCGTGAGTTTTTGCGCGATCGACGACTTAGGGAATTGTATGAGCAAATCAAGTCATTGCCTCCAGTTGAGCGTGGCCCGTTCGGCAAGCAGATTAATGAGCTGAAGCAGGCGATTGAACAGGCGATTGATGCGCGACTGGAAGAGTTGGAAAAAGTTGACTTGAAACTAATTGACGTTACGGCGCCGATGGATGTAAATTCTCCAAAACCTGAACTTTTGCCGAGCGAACAAGGCACGATTCATCCGCTGAGCACTGAAATTGAGCGCATTTCTGAGATCTTTAATCGCATGGGTTTTGTTACGGAAGAGTCCAGAGAGATTGACGATCAATTCCATATGTTCGAGAGCCTGAATTTTCCAAAAGGTCATCCAGCGCGCGACGATTACGATACGTTTATGACCGAGGAAACTGATTCTAATGGTGATCGTTTGATTGCTCCGGCGCATACGTCGACTATGCAAAATCGTGTACTGATGAAATATCGCGACAATTTGGAAAAAAAGGCGAAGCTATTGCCGCTATCGTTCCTGATCGTGTTTTTCGCAACGAAGATTTGGATGCGCGCCACGAGCATACGTTTTATCAAGTCGAAGGCGTGTACGTTGCGCGTCGGGTTAATGTCGGCAATTTGATTGCTACATTGCAAGAATTTTTGCAGGAATATTATGGCAAGAAACTTGACGTTCGCGTTAATCCATTTTTACTTTCCGTTCACCGAGCCGAGCTTCGAGTTTGCGTTAAGCTGTCCGTTTTTGTGAAGGAAAAATCCTGAATGTAAAGTTTGCTCTGGTGAAGGTTGGATTGAGCTATTGGGCTGCGGAATGATTCATCCGAACGTTCTTCGAGCGGCGCAAATTGACCCGAATGAATATACGGGATTTGCTTTTGGTTGCGGAATCGACCGCTTGGTTATGATGAAGTATGGAATCGAAGATGTCCGTCATTTTGAAAGTGGCAAATTGGACTTTTTGGAACAATTTTAAGCAATATGAAACTTCGACAGATTAAGGATTTTTTTGTGTAAGAATCGTCTTCAGGCGCTCTGCATTCTTAATGGTGTCGTTTTGGCTGTGGGCTTGGTTGTGGCGATGCTGCTTTCTGATGATACTCGGTGGACGAACTGGAGCTTGAGTAGATTGGGCGAAACCACCTCGAATCGTTTGTCTGCATTTTCGTTCAATTCGGGAGTGTTTTTATCTGGTTTGATTATGGCGACGATTGGGTTTTTTATGAATCGCGGTTATCTTAAACTTGGTCAAATTCGCTCTGCCCGAATATCCGGCTGGATACTTTCACTGTTTGCGATTTGTATGATAGGAGTGGCGCTTTGTCCGAACGATACGATGCACGCGGCGCATTTTGTTTTCTCGCGCGGCATCGTGATATTGATGGTGCTTTTGATGTTTCTTTTACCATCGAGTTTGAGCTATTTAACTCATCGCGAGCGAATATCATCTTTCAGTTTTCCGATTTTTGCGGCAATTATAGCGGCGCAAGGTTATGCGATGGGCAAGTTTTTGGTTTGTGATAGTAGAAGTTTTATTGGGGATTTTTGCGACTATGTGGCTAGTTCTGGTTTGCCGTAGAATGGAACTTAAATTGTCCGACCTGAAAACTTCATAAAATGCTATAATTACTTCAAAAGGAGTAATTATGAATCACACAATTTTTGACGACATCGTATCTGGAAAAATGAAATCTTGGAAGATTTGGGAAGATGAGAAATTCCTAGCATTTTTTTAACACCGTTTCCGAATACGCCAGGTTTTACTGTGGTGATTCCGAAGCAGAATCCGGGCGATTACGTATTTTCTTTGGATGATAATTTATATTCCGAAATGATGCTGGCAGTGAAAAAGGTTGCTGGTATTTTTGAAAGCGGTAAGTTGGACTTTTTGGAACAGTTTTAAGGAGCTATTACACACGATAATAGTAGTAGCTCAAAAACTTGTAATAAAAGAGGCAGTTCCGTGTGCCGATAGAGAATTTGTTGCAGCGAGAGAGATCGCTAAAAAAGATAGGAGGAGGTAAAATGGATACACAACAATTTGACGCACTTATCATTGGTTTTGGCAAAGCTGGCAAAACATTGGCGGTAGCGCTGGCAAATGCGGAAAAAAAGGTAGCGCTAGTGGAGCGGTCGCCAAAGATGTATGGCGGCACCTGTATTAATATTGCTTGTATTCCTACTAAGGTGCTAGTCAATGCAGCCGAACATCATCAAAGTTTTGATGAGGCGATGGCACATAAGACAACAGTGGTAGCGCGGTTGAATGAGAAGAACTATCATATGCTTGCGGATCGTGAAACAGTGAGCGTCATTGAGGGTGAGGCATCGTTCGTAGATGATCGTACTGTGAAGGTTGTGGCGGGTAGCGACGAGCTAGTAGTTAGTGCACCGCAGATTTTTATTAACACCGGTGCGGAATCAATCATCCCAGATATTCCAGGTGTTGATAAGCCGTTTGTGTATACCAGTACTGAATTGCTGGATAGAATGACGCAGCCAAAACAGCTAGCTATCATTGGTGGCGGTTATATTGGGTTAGAATTTGCCTCAACTTATGCCAAACTTGGTACAAAAGTAACAGTATTTGAGAGGGGCGATGCTCTGCTTGCACGTGAAGATCCAGCAATTGCTCGGGCTGCTACTGAAGCATTGCAGGCACAGGGTATTGAGATTGTGTTTGGTGTGGATGTGACAGCGATTGAGGGTGAGTCTACTGCGACGATTCGCACAGTAAATCATGATGATTACGCTGGTTATGATGCGGTTTTGATGGCTACGGGCCGTCGCCCGGCAACGATGAGCTTGAATTTACCAGCTGCTGGTGTAGCGACGGATGAGCGCGGGGCAATTGTGGTTGATGAAACACTTCGCACTAGTCGGTCGCATATTTGGGCAATGGGCGATGTAACGGGCGGGCCACAATTTACCTATGCGTCGCTGGACGATTTTCGGATTGTGAGAAGCCAGTTGCTGGGTGACGGTCTGTACACTCGCGCCAAACAAAAAACCTTGCCGTACGCGGTCTTTATGCAAACGCCGCTAGGTCGGGTGGGTATGACAGAGGCTGAGGCGCGTGCGACGGGGCGCGAAATTATCGTAAAAGAGCTGCCTGCTATGGCGATTCCACGCCTGCATGTTGATAATGCTACAACAGGCTTGCTGCGTGCGGTGATTGATGCAAACACTGAACAAATTTTGGGTGCTAGTTTATTGTGTCGTAACTCACCAGAAGTCATTAATATTATCAAAACTGTAATGGATAATGGCCTGCCATATACTGTGCTGCGTGACCAAATATTCACTCATCCAACGGTGAGTGAGGCATTAAACGATTTATTTGCATAAAGGAGTAATTATGAATCACACAATTTTTGACGACATCGTATCTGGAAAAATGAAATCTTGGAAGATTTGGGAAGATGAGAAATTCCTAGCATTTTTTTAACACCGTTTCCGAATACGCCAGGTTTTACTGTGGTGATTCCGAAGCAGAATCCGGGCGATTACGTATTTTCTTTGGATGATAATTTATATTCCGAAATGATGCTGGCAGTGAAAAAGGTTGCTGGTATTTTGGAAAAAGCGTTTGACACTCCACGAGTAGCGCTGATTTTTGAAGGCACAGGTGTGGCGCATGTGCATGCCAAATTGATGCCGCTTCATGGTGATTTGGCAAAGGGAATTGGTTCGCCAGTGTCGCACGAGCAAGCGTTTTATGAGGAATATCCTGGCTGGCTAACTACGGCTGACGGTCCGAAAATGGACGACGCACAGCTGGACGAAATTCAGGTGCGAATTTTAGCTGTGCAAGGTAAATAGGATAGCTAGTTCACCTCTAATTTTACGTTTTTTCCTTCGTACATATCCAAATAGAACGGATATAATTTGTCGGCGTGCTTTTTAACCTCGTCTTGGTTTAAGGCTACAATGTCGTGACCGATGTCAAATGAGGCCGGAATTGAATAATATTGGAATTTGGCGCCAGAAGCTGCAGTCATTTGCTTAGGTATGTTGACTGCGAGATTTTTATCAATTGCGGTGTCGTTTTCGCTCGTTACAACCCCGACATATTTTAATCCTGGAGCTTTTAGGTCGGATTTATAGTTATTGGCGATTATTATATATTTTCCAAGAGCACGATATGACAAATTGCTACCCGTGAACGAATCTGGAAAAATATTGCGTCCGTAAAGATTTCGTAAAAGCGGAATTTTCCAGGAAGGAGTTTCCGACTCTGAAGGCTGATAAAAAGGCGATAGAAGTAGCGCTCGTGATATGGTTTGGCTGTTGTACTGAGTAATCCAAGTCGCCATATTTGCGCCGCCAGAAAGTCCGACAACTCCCGTTTCATCGCCCAAACCGCTAATTATGCTGGTGCTGGAGTTCATAAATTGTGCCATTGCTGGAATGGTGATTTCTCCGTGTCGTTTGTTGTCTGTCAGACCGTGGCTGGGGACGCGGGGAATATAGACGTTATAGCCGGCATTGAAAAAGGTGTCGCCTAGGTCTGCAAATTGCTGTGGGCATGCGCTTACGCCGTGAATCATCATGACGGCTTTGGCGGTTTTTTTGCCATGGGTTTTAATAATCGATCGGCATTCTGATCTAACGTCGGTATTTGAAGTGTCTTCGCTAACAGTGCGATTTGCAGCGGCGATGGCATCGTTGTAACTCAATTTTTTTCAGAGCTTGAAGATTGCAATTGCTTGGATGCTGCTGGCCAAAAGAAAGCTGCGGCGACTAGTAAGGCGGTTATAATGACAATTGAGCAGACTACCCAAATAGTAATTTTTATGATGCGATTTTTCCGTGAAGTATTCATGAGTATATTATATTGGTTGCGAGTGGAGTTGTGAAGTTTGTGGTGATATTCTTAATAGCCCATACAAATATCTCTATAAGGTCGCGTCACAATTTCCATTGAATTTAGACCGAGTTTGGCTTCAATTTCACTAATCGTCATCAGTGCGCCAGTCTCATCATCCGACAAAACCTCAACTTCTACGAAAGTTCCGGCGCCTTTGATTTCGTCGATGGCTACCGTTGCCTGCGGAAAATCAGAGGATTGAAACGAGCGACGATATTTGTTGACCTCGACCAGTTGCACTATACCGAGGTTTGTCAGTAGCTGCTTGGCGGTTGCTGCATCTTCGGGCTGAATTGGTAGGTTTGTCTCGGGCTTAATGATTACATTATTTTCCGTATGCGTCGCGGCGGTCGTTGCTGGCTTATAAGTTACCTCAGCAAAACTATCACGCTGGCGAATCCGCAAGCATTCGACCGTCTGCATAAAGTCGACATCAGGACGAGAATAATACGTATCAATTTCGCGAAGATTGCTCGTTAGTCCAAAACCGATGTTTCGTAACCGCCCGATTAGCTCTTCAATATTGCCCGTTAGCTGGCGCTTGCGTTCGATTTCTAGTAGTTTTTTGGTCATTTGATAGCCTTTCTTATGGAAGTGTAGATATTTGAACATTTATTTATATGATGGTTTAATTATAGCAAGAAAGGCAGATAATTTTTATGACCACACACCAATTAAAATTGGCGACTGAGCCGTTTAACGCTATTATTTCTGGCAATAAGACTATCGAGTCGCGACTATATGACGCCAAACGACAGAAAATCCAGATCGGGGATCGGATTATTTTTACAAATAGAGATAATTCCGAGCAAACTGTTACCGCTGAGGTTGTTGGTTTGCTTAGATGCGCGACATTTCGTGACTTATTTTTCTCACAATAATCCGCGAAAGTTCGGCGGTGATAATGTCGAATGGTTAGAAAATCAAATTTCTGAATTTTATTCTCTCAGCGACCAGCTGGAAAATGGCGTGATAGGTATCGAATTTGAAATATTTTAATGATATAATAACGACCATCTTATCAGGCTACGTCAAAAATCGTAGCCATTACAGGAAGGTGTACTATGACTGAAGTGCTGGTCAATGACATCATCGTACGCCTGGCAAGGGCGGACGATTTCGATTTCGTCGCGGATCTTATGATCCGGGCGCTCACACCGTTTTATGACGGCGACCACTACGCACACGCACGGCGTATCTTTGATGCGCACATGGCAGGCGGTGTTGACCACGTCGGCCAGTTCTCGGTCGGACAGCACATGTTCATCGCCGAGAGTGATGGACAACCCGTGGGTGTCATTCATGTTGTCAACAAGAAACAGGGGACTGTCAAGATCAGCCCTCTCATTGTTGACACGGCGTACCGAGGAAAGATGGGCGTCGGAAGTGTGTTGCTCAAGCACGCCGAAGATTTCGCCCGAAGCCATGGTGCTCGGCAGATCTACTGCACTGTGGCAGAATCGAACAAAAAGGCGCTGGAATTCTTCCTCCGGAAGGGTTTCCTCGTCACTGGCACGGCGAAGGACCACTACAAGATGGGGGTCGATGAGCACATGCTGTACAAGCAGCTCGTTGACGAGGCGGGGTTCGACTCGCCTAACATCTCTGTGGTTCCGTTTAACGAGAGTCAGCATGCTGACGGTGCGCGAGCTCTCATCCTGTCGCAGACGAGTGACGACTTCGAAGGAGTGGACGACAGTTGGGTTGACGCCCTCTTCGCTGGCTACCGTCGTATGGAATCTGGCGACGTGAACGTCAAGTTCAAGATTATCTTTGTCGCTGAGTGCAACGGTCAGGTTGTTGGTGTCGTTGGTGCGACCCCGAAGAAGGGTCAGCCTATCAAGCTGATGCCTTTGGTGGCCTCATCGGAGGCTGCGTTCGAGGCACTTGTCATCGACCTTCAAGGTTTGTTGGAGGATTACGGTCGCAAGCTGTACATCCATCTCGTCCCTAAGCCATGGCAGGTCGTCTGTCTCCAGCGTCACGGCTGGAGCCTGGAGGGCGTGTTCCCGGGAGGGTATGCGCCTGCCAGCGTCGTTCAGCAGTGGGGAATCAGTCTCAACAAGGAAGGAGTGCCTATGCGTAAGATGCGCATCAAGCGTCCATACTACGACGCAATCATGTCCGGCAAGAAGACTCTCGAGGTGAGAGTCGGCTATAACAGCATCAAGCGGCTGAAGGCTGGTGAGCTGCTACAGCTCGAGACCGGTCACACATCGGGCGTGGTACGGATCAAGTCGATACGTATTTACCGTAGCTTCGCCGACATGCTGGCGGCTGAGCCGTGGCAGCAGATCGTGCCGCAGGCAGAGAGTGAGAGGGAGGCTCTCCGCCTCCTTCGTAAGATCTACCCTGACCACAAGGAGAACCTTGGTGTTCACGTCATCGAGGTTCAAAAGTAGGACAACGAGAGAGGTGCGCATCCTCTAGCTGGAGAAATCCATCTGAACAAATGCGAGTGACTTGGGCTAGTGTAACTGGTATCTGACTTAAGATACCGAACAAACTATACTGTCTTTAATGAAAACACTAAAGATGAATTATTTGAAGAAATCGGTCAAGTTTGGGTTGATATTGTTGAGAATAATACACAGGATGTCGCGTAATAAATCAAATAATACAATCGTCCTAGTGTTATCGGCATATCACATGTCTAGACCCGCATCTATTGTGTATGCTAAAATAAAACCACAAATAACATCCGCGCGCCGTTTCGCAGCAAGAGGATGTTTATAATCTGAAAGAGGTGACTTTTATTAAATCCATCATCTGCAAAGACGTCTTCGGTAATCAATATACCGTTCCTATTGACGATCTAAATATTCGCGTCGGCGTATATGCAGTTATTATTGAAGATAATAAAATTCTTTTGACTAGGCAATGGGACGGTTATAGCCTAATTGGCGGCGGCGTCGAGAAGGGCGAAACGATTGAGGAATCGATTGTCCGTGAAGTCAAGGAAGAAACTGGACTGACTATCACACCAGATAGAATCATTCACCAAGCAACTACTTTCTTCAAGCGTAACGCTGAGTCGCAAGCTAACCAGTCAATTCAACTGTACTTCACCCACAGCCAGCTGCACGGGCAAATCAATAATGACAACATAACCGACAGTGAGAAGACTTATACTAACGGCACGCCAGAATGGGTTGATTTGAGTGAGATTGATAACATAAATTTCCGCCACAGCGTGGATCTAAAAACAATTTTACAGGCGTATATTTCGCAATCTCGCACCCGCTAATAGTCGAATAATAATGAAACTATCCAAACCCGTCATCCTCACTGGCGGATAATTATATTCAAGGAGTCTACTATGGCGAGGGTAATTATGCTATAGCCCAGATATATCCGGAGATCAAGAGGGTATCATAAAGCTTGCTATAGGGGCAGTAAGAGCATTGGGAGGATTTATCTTAGTAAAAAAAGAGCGCCCGAAGTCTGCCCATAGCATGGGAAAATATGTCGGACAGATCAAGCCTCGGATAAATGCTTTAAATAATCAATAACATCTATATAATAAGGATCTGCGCCCTCTGGAATATTAGTATCTAATAATTCTGATAGCGTCATCCAGCGGTATTTTTTATGCTCCCAGCTCAATTTAACAGAAATGTCAGCCTCAGTCTTATCTATGACTATCTCAAAAAGTACATGTTTTGTGTTTTTGTACTGCTTAACAAATAGCTTTTTTAAGTCATTTGTATATATACATATGCCAGTTTCTTCCTGTACTTCTCGCGCGGTCGCCATCCTGGAGGTTTCTTCAGATTCTACTTCTCCTCCAGGAAGATCAAGGTGTCCAGGGAAATTAGGGTGCGTGTCTCCCCTATAAAGCAGTAGATATTTACCATTTTTATTCTTAATAAACGCTTTTGACACTATTTTAACCATATTTCAATTGTAATGGAGGGGTAATATTTGATCAATGTGATGTACTGTGAACAATGAAAAGCGCCAAAAAATCAACTTGGAGACGAAGTCACTTTTACGAATCGAGAAAACACCAGTCAGACAATCACTGTAAGAGTGGTTGGTTTATTGCGTTACTAAACCCTTCATGACCTTTTCATTCATAATAATCCTGCAAAATTTGGCGGCGTTAATATTTCCTCTTCAGAATCTTTTTCTCTGCTAGAAAATCAGCTAGAGCTAATAATCCAGGATTATCGTCGCCTTTATTTGTTTTAAGATTGCGTTCATATTTGCGACGTTTATAGTTTTTGCTAGGTCATTTCTGGATAGTGGCGTAGCGGTTTGTTGATAAAAATATATGGGCACTGAAATATAAAATGGGTCAGATGTGAAAGCCTCGACAAGATTTCTTAGGTCGGTTGCGTGCGAGGATATGTTAAAGCTTTGTAAATATGTCTGTATAGTTTCACTTGAGCTCAGTCGAGCAAGGTCTGTATTTTTTACGGTGTAGGTTTGGCTGGTGTAATTGCCGTCATAGTACGCTATAAACTGTCCGGAGCTGGACGGGTAGGATGAGATTTTATCGAAACAAATGTCGCGCACTAGGTCTAAAAGTATTGGGTATGTGCAGAAAAATGCGGCAGTCAATTCATCGCTGGCATCGGCAATTTCTATATCAATCTTAACGTCTGTAAAATCCTTCGGACTATGGCTGATTTTAAGAGGAGAAATCTTAGATTTTGGGTGTGAATTGCTGGGAATGGTTTTTTGACTATCGATAAAATATTTTTGACAAAGAGCGAGCTGTTCTTGTAGTAGTGTCATGTCTGTTATATCAATGTTGGATTGCATCTCGGCTTCTATGTGTGAGATGGACTGTTGAATAAGAGACTCTTCAAAAGGTGTAATATCGTTGATGATTTCTTCAAATAATGTATTAGACTCGCTTGTGAATAGTGCGGACGTAAAAAATACGCTTGATTCACTAGTCGTGCCATCCAATTTTCCAACGAAAGCCCGGTTACCGCCAATTTTTTCCGATTCCTTTAAGAATCGCCTAATAATCAGATGCTCAAACAAGTGGCACGTGTCGTGGTCTGCTGGTAAAGAATATGCTGAATGCAAGTTGTGGATCATGAGTTTATTATATCAGTATGGAAATTAGCCTAAATCTTATAAGCTTGGTGGCGTGTTCATACGAAGAAAAGCTTTATTCATCATAGTCAAACAAGCTTCCAGCTCCCGCTGCTTTATATAAAGCATCTATCGCTAAGAGTATATCATTCTGAAGTGCTGGTTGGTTGTCAATATTCTTATCATAAAAATCCCGCAATGACTTCGGATAGTGTTCGTCGGGCGCGTCGTACAGGAACGTATCCTGCAGTAGTTTCTTCTGTTCGGGCGAAATATCATTAAAAAACTCTGGATGAAAATCATAAAACCATTCTAGGCGGGTTTGCAATTCTAGATATCTATCGTAGTTCATGGCTATATTATAATTCAGGGAATGACCCCTCTCCAAGTGCGAAGAGAGGTGTTCTTGAGGATTATCTCCCGCTTGTTCAAGGACGGTTGTATTTTGCTCTAGAGTAATTTATCCTTTGTTATTTGTAGTTTTCTAAGGTCGATTACTTGCCAGTAAAATGATATAATTATATCAGTA